>APMI01022677.1_pt1 | contig 20989 bp, 18 predicted proteins | sample 667938 | NCBI WGS metagenome assembly APMI01 (sample SAMN01084076, study PRJNA167559) | wastewater metagenome | biome: Wastewater | place: Denmark: Ejby Moelle, Odense | collected 2011-11-28
CGTACCGGAGCGATGCCCCTTCTCCTGCCCGCCGCCACGGATCAGCGGCGCGGGCATCAACACCTCGCCGCGCGAGACAAGCGCACCCGCGCCCTTGGGACCGCCAAGCTTGTGCGAGGAGACGATCAGGAAGTCAGCGTCCAGCGCCTCGATATCGACCGGCATACGGCCGACGGCCTGTACCGCATCGACAACGACGAGGCCGCCATGGCGACGCACGATTTCGGCAACGGCTTTCACCGGCTGCACGATACCCGTCTCGTTATTGGCGAGCATGACGGCGACCATGGGCAGCCCCCTGGCTTTGTCATGCCCCTGCAACAGCGTTTCCAAAGCCTCGATATCGACAATACCGGCGCGCGTGACCGGAACGGTCGTCACATTCTCGCGCGCGAAGCGCCCGCCCTCGCGCACGGCCGGATGCTCGATCTCGCAGACATAGAGATGACCGATGGCAAGCGGCGTGCGGCCCATGCGGTAATCGGGCGTAAGCACGAGGTTCGCCGCCTCGGTCGCACCGCTGGTGAAGATGACATGGGCGGGAGCGGCATTGACGAGCGCGGCGACGTCACGCCGCACGGCTTCCACCAGCATGCGTAGCGCCCGGCCCTCGCCGTGCACGGAAGACGGGTTGCCGACCATGTCCAGAGCCGCAACGACGGCCTCGCGCGCCGCGTCCAGCAGGGGCGCGGTGGCGTTCCAGTCGAGATATGTGCGCTCCGTCTTCGTCATTCGTTATCCGTGCGTGGGCCACAAGTTTCGGATGGCGTGCATTTTTCTTGAAATGTCCGCCGGGCTTGCCTTATGACACCAGCTTCATAGCGCCCGATGCGCCCAAACAGTTTCGAATAGTTCTAAACTAGGTTCTAAAAAAGCTGAGTGCTTTCGTCAAGACTTGAATTGACAAGAATCCATGTCAGAACGCGAACTTGCCGGAGTAAGAATGCCCGAAATCATCTTCAACGGACCCGCCGGTCGCCTTGAGGGCCGTTACCAGCCGTCCAAGCAGAAGAACGCCCCGATCGCCATCGTGCTGCATCCGCATCCGCAGTTCGGCGGCACGATGAACAACCAGATCGTCTACCAGCTCTTCTACATGTTCCAGAAGCGCGGTTTCACGACGCTGCGCTTCAATTTCCGCGGCATCGGCCGCAGCCAGGGTGAATTCGACCACGGCGCGGGCGAACTCTCCGACGCTGCCTCGGCGCTCGACTGGGTGCAGAGCCTGCATCCCGATTCCAAGAGCTGCTGGGTCGCCGGTTACTCCTTCGGCGCGTGGATCGGCATGCAGCTTCTGATGCGCCGTCCGGAGATCGAGGGCTTCATGTCGATTGCCCCGCAGCCGAATATCTACGACTTCTCGTTCCTCGCTCCCTGCCCGTCCTCCGGCCTCATCATCAACGGCGATGCCGACAAGGTCGCGCCGGAGAAGGACGTCAACGGCCTCGTCGAGAAGCTGAAAACGCAAAAGGGCATCCTGATCACGCACAAGACCGTGTCGGGCGCCAACCACTTCTTCAACGGCCAGACCGAAACGCTGATGGCGGAATGCGAGGATTACCTCGATCGTCGCCTCGCCGGCGAGCTGACGCCGGAACCGGCCGCCAAGCGCATCCGCTAAGCGGCCCGAAGCCAAAGACATCAAGCCCGATGGCCCCGCCATCGGGCTTTTTTCGTGCCGTCAGTTCGCCCGTTTGACGACTTCGAGCACCACGGCCGGCGGCTCGGCCTCGCGCACGCAGTCGCGGCCGGCATTCTTGGCGGCATAGAGCGCATCGTCGGCGCGGCGCATGGCAAAACGCAAAGGTTCCTTCTCGCCGATCTCGGCGACACCGAAGCTCGACGTCACGCGCACGGCGGACGGCAGCCCCGGAATGGGCGATACCGCCCGCGTCGCCCGCAGCGCATGGGCGAACAGCAAGGCGGCCTCCTTGCCCGTATGTGGCAGGAGCAGCAAGAACTCCTCCCCACCGATACGCGCGGCAAGCGCGCCCTTGGGGGCCGCCGCGCGAAGCATTTCCCCGAAGGCGCGGATGGCCGCATCGCCGCCCTGATGGCCGTGGGTGTCGTTGACCGCCTTGAAGTGATCGAGGTCGCAGAGAACGAGGCTATGCGGCCTCTGCCCGGCCATCAGCGCATCGACGCGGTTGTCGAAGCCGCGGCGGTTGAGCAGGCCGGAAAGCGGATCGACCTCGGCATTGACCTTCTCGTCCGCGACGATTTCCAGCACCAGCACGCAGAGCAACATGAGGCCGACGGCGACGATGAGCACCGCGCCCATGCTCTGCGACAGGAGGGCGAACTGGCTGGCGAGGTAGTCCCTTGCCGTATCGCCCGAGCCGGCGAGCACGGCGGCGAAAGCCTTGACGATGAAGTGGGCGCTGGTGACCGCCAGCAGCACGACCAGCGCCCGGTCCACGAAGGATTTGCCCCGCGCCCTGAAGGCCGCGACGGCGCTGAGGCCGAGCGCCACCGCAAAGGGCGTCTGGTAGAGAAGCGCTTGCGGCAGGGTGCCCCGTGGCAGGTCGTAGATGACAAAATCCAGCGCCACGAAGGCGGCGAAGAGACCGGCCAGCCCCCACCGGCTCGTCTTCAGGCCATAAAGATGGCCGATCCCGACGCGCAGCATGACCACGCCGCCGAGCATGGAGGCGAAGGCGAGGATCGCCCATAGTTTCGGCGGGGGAACATAGGCGACAAGCAGTTCGAAAACGGCCGACAAGGAGGCGACGGCGAAACAGCCGGCAAACCAGCGGGCGGCGACGCGATTGCGGCTCCGGGCGGAAACCGCCAGGAAAAACAGGCAAAAGCACTGCGCGATGAGAAAATTCACCGTCAGCAGAAAACCCGCGCCACTCATTGGCCATCCTACGCAAGACACAAGGGCCATTCCGGGCGAACCTGCCGCGAAACGGTGCCGAAGGATGCTAGAGAGCGGCTGCGAAAAAAGCGTTAACCGGCAGCGGCAGCTTTCCGCAGCAGGCCGCCGGTAACGGGCGCCCTGACGCCTGTCGTCGCGGGAAAGGTGAGCGGCAGTCCCCGCAGGGACCGCACGGCGAGATACCCCCAGGCCTCGGCCTCCATGCTGTCGCCGTTGAGATCGACCGTCTCGGCGGCAACCACCTCCGCGCCCTCGACTTCGGCGAGCGCCGCAAGATCCCCCATGATCACGCGGTTGAGCCGGCCGCCGCCACACACGACATAGAGCTTCGGCCGCTCCGGCAGGTGGCGGGCGGAACGCAGGATGGCTGCGGCGGTGACGTGCGCCAGCGTGCGCGCACCGTCCTCAAGGCTCGCATCGGTTCCTTCCGGCGGGCGAAAATCGTTGCGGTCGAGCGAGCGGCGCACCGGATCGGTAAAGAAGGCATGGCCGAGATAGCGGTCCGCAAGCGCGGCATCGACCCGCCCCTCCGAGGCGATCATGCCGCCCTGATCGTAGGGAATGCCGGCATGGGCCTCGACCCACTGGTCGATCAGCGTGTTGCCCGGCCCGCTGTCGAAGGCGACGATATCGCCGCCGCTGCCGATGAAGGTGAGATTGGAGATGCCGCCGATATTGACGAAGACGACGGCCTTGCCGGTGGACCGGGAAAGGCCAGCGGCAAGCGCGGCGTGATAGGCGGGAATGAGCGGCGCGCCTTGCCCGCCATGCGCCATGTCGTTCGCCCGCATGTCGTAGACGGTATCGATGCCGGTTTCCCGGGCGAGAAGCGCGCCGTCGCCCAGTTGGACGGTCAGCGCCTCGCTGGGCCGATGCAGCACCGTCTGGCCGTGAAAGCCCATGACGTCGATATCGGAAGGCGCAAGACCGTTTTCCGCAAGGAATGCCCGCACCGCCTCGGCATGTCGAAGGGTCAGCTCCCGCTCGATCCCGGCAAGATCGCCCGGCCGCTCGTCCCGCTTGCCGATTGCCTTGGCCGTTTCCAGCGCGGCCTGCAGCCGGCGGCGGAAGGCGGCGTCGTAGGGCCGCCCCATGGAAGGACCGCGCTCGACTACGGCTTCGCCATCCGTGCGCACCAGCGCCACGTCGATGCCGTCGAGGCTCGTGCCGCTCATCAGACCGATCGCCGTCCGCATAACCGTCATTCCATCTGCTCCAGACTCACTTTTGGAGTGATCATGTCCGCTAAAGATGATAAACGCCGCCCCGAAACAATCCCACCAGAGAAGACAGGCCATGTCCGAATTCAAATCCGATTTCCTTCGCACGCTCAAGGAGCGCGGCTTCATCCACCAGATTTCCGATGAAACCGGCCTCGACGACCTCCTCGCCAAGGAAACCGTGACGGCCTATATCGGCTTCGACCCGACGGCGCCCAGCCTTCATGCCGGCGGCCTCATCCAGATCATGATGCTGCACTGGTTCCAGCAGACCGGCCATCGGCCGATCTCGCTGATGGGCGGCGGCACCGGCATGGTCGGCGACCCGTCGTTCAAGGACGAGGCGCGCCAGCTCCTGACGCCGGAAACGCTGAACGCCAATATCGCCGGCATCAAGAAGGTCTTCTCCAACTACCTGACCTATGGCGACGGCGCGAAGGACGCGCTGATGATCAACAATGCCGACTGGCTGCTCGGCATCAACTACCTCGAATTCCTGCGCGATGTCGGCCGGCATTTCTCGGTCAACCGCATGCTCGCCTTCGACAGCGTCAAGACGCGGCTGGAACGGGAGCACTCCCTGTCCTTCCTCGAATTCAACTACATGATCCTCCAGGCCTACGACTTCGTCGAACTGTCGAAGCGCTGCGGCTGCCGCCTGCAAATGGGCGGCTCGGACCAGTGGGGCAACATCATCAACGGCATCGACCTCGGCCACCGCATGGGCACGCCGCAGCTCTATGCCCTCACCTCGCCGCTGCTGACCACGTCCTCCGGCGCCAAGATGGGCAAGTCGCTCTCCGGCGCCGTCTGGCTGAACCCGGAAATGCTGTCGGCCTACGACTTCTGGCAGTACTGGCGCAACACGGAGGACGCGGACGTCTCGCGCTTCCTCAAGCTCTACACGACGCTGCCGATGGACGAGATCGCCCGCCTTTCCGCCCTCGGCGGGGCCGAGATCAACGAGGTGAAGAAGATCCTCGCAACGGAAGTGACGGCCATGCTGCACGGCCGGCAGGCCGCCGAACAGGCCGCCGAAACCGCCCGCAAGACCTTCGAGGAAGGCGCGATCGCCGAAAACCTGCCGTCCATCGACGTCGCGGCCGCTGAACTGGAAGCCGGCATCGGCCTGCTGACGCTCGTCGTGAAGGCCGGCCTTGCCGCCTCCAACGGCGAAGCCCGCCGCCACGTCCAGGGCGGCGCAGTGCGCATCAACGACGTCGCGGTCTCCGACGAACGCCGCGCCATCGGCACTGCCGACGTTTCCGCCGATGGCGTGATCAAGCTGTCGCTCGGCAAGAAGAAGCACATCCTCGTGCGTCCGGCCTGAGCCTCGCAACGATCGTGAAAGACAAAGGCCGCCTCCGGACGGCCTTTGTCATTGAAACTCGAAGATGTTGCGGAAGACACCCGGTGCGATGATCGACAACGGGTTGATGGTGAGCTTCGGCTTTTCGAAAGCCCCTGAGAGCTTGAAGGTGATACCGATCAGGCCGCGGTCGTTGCCGTTGCCGAGAATGATGCCGATCAGCGGCAGTTCGGCGAAGAGCCGGTTGAGGCCATAGGCTGGCATGAAAGTGCCGGTCATGTCCGTCTGGCCGCCGGCATCGCGCACCGTGCCCTGGAAGGTGGCGCCGACCATTTCACCGCGCACCACGCCGTTCGCGAGGCTGAGCGCTCCTCCGCCCGCACGCACCTGCGCAAAACCACGGGAAAATTTCACGGCGCTGACGTCGATCTCCCTGCGGACTGCATCGTTGAGGCTGCGCCCGTTCTCGCCGGCCGGCGTGGAAACCAGGGAGCGCAGCCGCTCTTCCCCGACAAGCGAAAAGTTGCGGATATCGACGGAGCCGAGCCAACCGTCGTCCGCCTCGCGCAGCCGCACATTCAGCAGGCCACCCTGCATGTGGCGGTAGATATCCGCAAAGCGCGCCACTGCGCCGGCATCGCCGCTGGTCAACTGGATAATGTCGGCGCCGTCGCCCTTGGCAAGCTGGCCGACGACCGGCGCGCCGCCCGACGTCATGGCCGAGAGATCGAGTGCGGAAATACGGCCGCCCGTCGTCGTGTAGCGGAAATTGACATTGGCGAGGCTCTCGCCGTTGAAACCCACAGCCCGCGCAAGATTGGCCTGAACGGTCACCCCCTGCTTGCCGGACCCATCGCTGCTGCCCGTCGGGTTCTTGAGGCGGGCGAGAACCTGACGGATATCCGCCGCCTCGCCGTCCGCCACCACGGTATATCCGCCCTTGCCGCGCTCGACCTTCAGCCGGAAACGATCGTTGGCCGAAAGCCGCACGGTGGAGAAATTCGCCGAATCGAGCGTCGCGCCGCGGAAGGACAGGTCGCCCGAAACGCTGAAACCGTCACCGGCAAAGCGGAAATCGGAAACCCTTGTCGTTCCCTCCTTGGTGTCTGCAGTCAGCGTCACCTTGCCGGCGATCCCCGCCCCCTTGGTCCAGCCGATCCAGGGGATGGAGACGGCCGCGGCGGTGACATCGGCCTCGACGGTCCTCGGCCCGTCGCCCTCCTGTTCGAGCCGCACGGCGACAGCGCCTTCCAGAACCCCTTCCAGCCCTGGAAGCAGCTTGCTGCGCCCCCTGTTGTCGAGCGTACCGGTCAGGATCGTCTTGCGCGGGATGTCGGACGCCTTGTCGACCGGCTGGATCAGCTCGAGATTGAGCGCCACGCCGTCTATGTTCGCCTTCGCGTCGAGATCGGCCATCTTCGGGTCGATGGCGAGCAGGCCGTGCAATCCCGTCACGTTGCGACCGGCGACGGGCTTGTGCACATCCACGCCGTCCAGCGTCAGGGCCGCCGTCCATTGCGGCGGCGGCGGGTTGTGCGAGCCGATGATGCCGAAATGCGCCTTCACCTTGGCGGTCACCAGGCCGCTGAAATCCTCCGGCACGAAACCGGTCGACGGGAGAGCGCGGATCGGCCGGTAGGTGGCGAGTTCGGCAATGGCGTCGGCGTTGCCGGCAACGTCGATATCCATATCCGCCATCAGGGGTTTTTCGTAGTTGTTGGGCAGCGTGAACGTCCCGCCGGACAGTGCGACGGTGCGCCCGGAAGGGAAATAGGCGGTCCCGCTTGAAATGCCGATCTCCGTGAGCGGGCCGCGCAGGCGGAACGTGCCGGAAGTGTCACGCAGCGGCGGGATTTCCCCGGCCACGTTCATGCGAGCGCCCTCGATATCGAAGTCGATCTTCAGCTCATCCGCCGTCAGATGCATCGGCACGCCCGGCTCGCGCGGACGGCCCTCGGCAAGATAGAACTCGATGCGGCCATTGGTGACCGTGCCGCCGAAGATGTTCTTGATCACCCAGCTACGCGCCGTCTTGGCCATCCAGAAAGGCCAGAACTGCTTGACCGCCGCCGATTCCAGCTCGCTGGCGATCATCACGAAGCTCACTTCCGGCTCACGCTCGCCGAAGCGCATGGCAAGGGAGCCGGCGACATTGCCCTTCTCGCTCGACACGGCCATCTCGTCGAAGCGCAGGCTCTTCGTCGCCGGCAGATAGTAGCCGCTGACCTTGGCGTCGAAGCGGATGGGCGTTTCCGTGGAATCGACAGGTCTGCTGATGGCATTGCTGAAGACCAGATCGATGGCAAAACCCTTGTCCGGCTTGTCCGAGACCCGGTCGAGATCGATGAGACCGCCGGTAAAAGGAAAATGCGATTGGCCGACACTGGCATTGGTCGATGCCAGTTCGATGGAGCCCTTGTCGAAATTGTAGCTCGCCTTCACCGAGGAAGGGCGAAGCTCCGCGGCGACCCCGTCGCCGTAGATCGCCCCTGCGGCGAAGCTGATGTCGAGCGCCAGTTCCGGCGCTGCGCCCTCGATCTCCCGCCGTGCACCGACGGAAACATCCACGGTCGTATCGAGCCCGGCGTGGACGCTGCCGTCCGGTGCATGGCTCAGCATGAAGTCGCCGACCGCCACATTGCGGATCACGCCCTCCATGGTGCGCACGGCATGGCCAGCGGTCTCCGCCTTCAGGTCGATCTCGCCCTCCTTGCCGTCGAGCGAGAAGGTGCCTTCGATCGCCATGGTGCCTTCCCCGTCGCGTGAAAAGCGCAGGCTGGCGATGGACAGGACGGCGGGCCGGCCGCCCGGCCCCTGGAAGGTCGCGCCGAGATCGGAAATGCTGATGGTCTGCATGCCGTTGGCATCGATCAGCCGGTCGATGCCGTCCAGGCGCTCGAAGGTCGTTTCGAGATAGTCCGGCACGTCGGAGATACGCAGGGCCGCAAGGTCGAGCGGCTTGCTCTTGGGCAGCAGCGCCGCATTGAACATGACGCCCTCGACGTCGAGGCGCGAGACGGCAATGTGTCCGGTGACGAGCGCGAAGGGATCGAGCACGATGCCGACCGCTTCGGTCGTCGCCAGTTCCTTGCCCGATTCGACCTCGATGATGCGGGCATCCTCGGCCTTGAGGGCAAATCCGTTGAGGCCGGCAAGGCGCAGCACCGTATGGTCGACCGACGCGCGATATCGCGGCCCCAGCGCCTGGTTCAGCGCAGCGACCGCGCGGGCATTCAGCGTGCTGTCGAAAAGTCCGGTCTCCACGAGGCCGATGATCGAAGCGCCGATGAACAGGACGAGAGCGACGGTGGCGGCTGCAAAACGGCAAAGGATACCCATGCGGCTCGCCTGCGCCGCATGCAGGACGATAGGTTCGTGCGCCTGCGCGGAAGGCAGTTCATGCAGCGGAACGATATCCTTTCTGCGGAACACGACTTTTTCGCCGCGGGCTTCTGCCATCTCGCGTCTGTTCCCTCCGCACTTGCGCCGTTATCCCGAGAAATCGCCGCCAGTCGCCCGCTCGCCGCTGGACGATTCTGCATGCCACTATATATGCGGGAAGCCCGGTCCTTGACTCAAAAAGCCGGCCAAAGAAAGGAAATCCCATGGCAGAACTGGCCCCGGGCGTCGAAGCTCCGGATTTCACCCTTCCGCGCGACGGCGGCGGCACGCTTACGCTTTCCGATTTTCGCGGGCGGCCCGTCGTCCTGTTCTTCTATCCCAAGGACGATACAGAGGCCTGCACGACCGAAGCCAAGGACTTCACCACCGCCAAGCAAGACTTCGACGCCGCCGGCGTCGCGCTTATCGGCCTGTCGCCCGATCCGGTGAAAAAGCACGACAAGTTCGTCGCAAAGCATGGCCTCGGCGTGCCGCTCGCCTCCGATGAAACCCTGGAAACGCTGCAGACCTATGGCGTGTGGAAGGAAAAGAGCATGTACGGTCGCACCTATATGGGTGTTGAGCGCACGACCATTCTCATCGACGCCACCGGAAAGATTGCCGAAATCTGGCCGAAGGTAAAGGTAAAGGGCCATGTCGAGGCCGTGCTTGAAGCCGCTAAAAAACTTTAATTATAAGGTATAAGGCTCTGTAATAATGGAATTACCGCATATTGAAAGCCTGCGCGGCGGCGCGACGGCCGCCATTATTGCAGCAGACCTCGATCTCAAGACGGCGCTGGCGCAGGAGACGGCGCGGCGCTGGTTCGCCCGCACGCTCTCGATGCGCTCGCCGCGCGATCCTGTACTGCCGCTGAGGCCCGGCCGTCCGGCAAAACCCGAGCTCATTCCGCCCAAGCACATGAAGAAGCGCTCGCTGCACACGCTGAAGGGCCGCATCGCGCTTCTCCATGCCCTGGCCCATATCGAGCTCAACGCCGTGGACCTCGCGCTCGACATCGTCGCCCGCTTCACGACGGAGCGTGTGCCGCATTCCTTCTTCGACGGCTGGATGCAGGTCGCCTTCGAGGAGGCCAAGCATTTCCGCCTCGTGCGCGATCGCCTGCGCGATCTCGGCGCGGATTACGGCGACGTTCCCGCCCATGACGGGCTATGGCAGGCGGCGCACGACACGCGCAACGACCTCACCGCGCGCCTCGCCGTCGTGCCGCTCATCCTGGAAGCGCGCGGCCTCGACGTGACGCCCGCCCTGCAGGCGAAGATGCGCGAGACCGGCGACCATGCCAGCGCCGAGGTGCTCGATATCATCTACAATGACGAGAAGGGTCACGTGGCGGTGGGAGCGAAGTGGTTCCGCTTCCTGTGCGCCCGCGAGAAGAAGGATCCGGCGGCCACGTTCAAGGAGCTGGTCCGCACCAATTTCCGCAGCCCGTTGAAGCCGCCTTTCAATGACGTCGCGCGAGCCGAAGCGGGACTGACGCCTTCATTCTACCGCGCGCTCGTTTCCGTGAGTCAGAGCTGACATTTCAGGCTTAAAACTGGCACAGGAAAGGCTTTGTTAACCCTAACAATGTGTAATTCCCCCATACGAGACCAGCAGAATCGGTCGGGGAGTCATCAGTGGCGGAGCGTCCTGAAAACCGCGTCTTCGGAAAGCGCGCGCAACAGCATGTCGTGATCCTGGCAAGCGGCGATAAAATCCGTCACATGACCATCCGCCCCTGGATGGCGGCGGTCACCTTCTGCTTCGCCGGCATGTTCACGGTCGGCTATCTCGCCGCCACCTCCTATCTCGTTCTGCGCGACGACCTGATCGGCGCCACCATGGCGCGGCAGGCCCGCATGCAACACGATTACGAAGACCGCATCTCCGCCCTGCGCGCGCAGGTCGACCGCGTTACCAGCCGCCAGCTTCTCGACCAGCAGGTGGTGGAAGGCAAGGTGGAGAAGCTGATGCAGCAGCAGCTCGCCCTGTCCGAACGTCACGGCAAGCTCGACGCCCTCCTCAACCGCGCCGAGAGCAGCGGCGTGGAAGCGATCGCTCCCCAGTCAGATGACAAGCCAGTGACCGACGGGCGCCGCGCCGATGCCGCCGGCGCTATCGACGCCATCATGGGCATCGCCCCGAAGAAGAAGACCGAGCTTGCCTATGCCCCGACGGGAGAATCGGTCGCCGACCGCGCGGACCGTCTGTTCTCCAAGGTCACGCTGTCGCTGAAGGACCTTGAGCATGACCAGCTCAACCGTATCCAGTCGCTGACGACCGGCGCCTCGGAAACGGCGGACGCGATCCAGACCATCCTGCGCCGCACCGGCTTCGACGTCGCCGAGGGCGCGGCGCCGGAAAACGATTCGGATACGGCGATGGGCGGCCCGTTCGTCGAACCGCTCGATACGAACGATCCTTTCGAAGACTCCATCAACGACCTCGATATCGCGCTGGAACGCCTCGATGCCGCCCGCCGCACCGCGCGCAAGCTGCCTTTCGGCAATCCCTCGCCGCAAAGCAGCATCACGAGCCGTTTCGGCAATCGCACCGATCCGTTCCTAGGACGCCTCGCGCTGCATGCCGGCATCGATTTCCGCGCCACGACGGGTACGCGAATCCGCTCCACCGGCGCCGGCACGGTGGTGGTTGCCGGCCGCAACGGCGGTTACGGCAACATGGTCGAGATCGACCACGGCAACGGCCTGACGACGCGCTATGCCCATCTTTCCCGGGTTCTCGTGAAGGTCGGAGACCATGTGGAGGCCGCCGATCCGGTCGGCCTTTCCGGCACGACCGGCCGCTCGACCGGACCGCACCTGCACTATGAAGTGCGCCGCGACGGCAAGGCGATCGACCCCATGCGCTTCCTCACCGCAGGCATGAAACTGACCACCTATATGGATTGACGTTACGCAAGGCCAAGCGGCTTGGTATGACAAAATTATCCCTCAGACGCTTCAAAACGCTGAGGGATTTACCAAATTCGCTGATTTCCTTGACTTTCCGGCACTTTCGGCATATTTGCGCTCCATCCTCGCGGCAACTTGGCCGCTAACTCATTGCGTTCGCAAGAACCGGAACGGAAACTGTTTTCCCTTTGACCACTTTTGCTGATCTTGGCCTGAGCCCGAAAGTCCTGTCCGCCGTCACGGATGCGGGGTACACCACCCCGACCCCGATCCAGGCTGGCGCCATCCCGCCGGCGCTTGCGCGGCGCGACATTCTCGGCATCGCCCAGACGGGCACCGGCAAGACCGCTTCCTTCGTTCTTCCGATGCTGACGCTGCTCGAAAAGGGCCGCGCCCGGGCACGCATGCCGCGCACGCTCATCCTCGAACCCACGCGCGAACTCGCCGCGCAGGTCGCGGAAAACTTCGAGAAATACGGCAAGAACCACAAGCTGAACGTGGCGCTGCTCATCGGCGGCGTCTCCTTCGACGAACAGGACCGCAAGCTGGAGCGCGGCGCGGACGTGCTGATCTGCACCCCCGGTCGCCTGCTCGACCACACCGAGCGCGGCAAACTGTTGATGACCGGCGTCGAAGTCCTCGTCATCGACGAAGCCGACCGCATGCTCGACATGGGCTTCATCCCGGATATCGAGCGCATCGCCAAGCTTATCCCCTTCACACGCCAGACGCTGTTCTTCTCGGCCACCATGCCGCCGGAAATCCAGAAGCTGGCCGACCGCTTCCTGCAGAACCCCGAGCGGATCGAAGTGGCGCCGCCCTCCTCCACCGCCAAGACCGTGACGCAGCGCCTCGTCGCCACGCACGGCAAGGATTATGAGAAGCGCTCGACGCTGCGTGACCTCATCCGCGCGCAGGAAGACCTGAAGAACGCCATCATCTTCTGCAACCGCAAGGTCGACGTTGCCGATCTCTTCCGTTCGCTCGACCGCCACGGTTTCTCCGTCGGCGCGCTGCACGGCGACATGGACCAGCGGGCCCGCACGACGATGCTGGCCAATTTCAAGGAAAACAAGCTCACGCTTCTCGTGGCCTCCGACGTCGCCGCTCGCGGCCTCGACATCCCGGATGTGAGCCACGTCTTCAACTTCGACGTCCCGATCCATGCCGAGGACTATGTCCACCGCATCGGCCGCACCGGCCGTGCCGGCCGCTCGGGCGCCGCCTTCACCCTCGTCTCCAAGCGTGACGGAAAGTTTGTCGATGCCATCGAAAAGCTGATCGATCAGAAGATCGAATGGCTGAGCGGCGGCATCGAAGACCTGCCGCAGCAGGCGGAAAGCGAGGAGCGCGAACGCCCCCGCAATGGTCGCGATCGCGGCGGTCGTGACCGCGACCGTGATCGTTCCCGCGGCCGCAACAAGGGCGAAACCCGCGTTACGGAAACCCGCACAGAGACCAGCGAGACCGAAGAGAAGGTGGAAGTCGTGAAGGCTGAACGCAAGACGGAAGGGCGGCCGCAGAATCCCGCTCGCAATCCGCGGGCCGCAAACCATGCCGCGCCACGCCCGGCTAACGATGACAGCCGTGATCGCCGTAATCGCTATCGCCGCGACGAGGATGACGGCCCGACGCCGCTCGGCTTCGGCGACGAGGTTCCGGCCTTCATGCTGATCGCCGGCAAGGCCTGATCCGGCCCAATGTCCATTCCAGGCATCGATGTGCCAGGCCTCGGTTGCGGCCTGGCCATTTTGCGTGAGGGCAGGCTTCTGCTCTACCGGCGTTTGCGCGCGCCGGAAGCCGGGTCATGGAACATCGTCGGCGGCAAGGTCGATCACATGGAACGCGCCATCGATTCCGCCCGCCGCGAGGCGGAGGAGGAATCGGGGCTGCGCATCGGCGCGGTCGAGCTTCTCTGCATTTCCGAACAGATCATCGAGGACGAGCGCCAGCACTGGCTTTCGCTTATCTATGTGACGGAGGATTTTACCGGCGAAGCCCGCGTGATGGAGCCGGAAAAGCTGCCCGAATTCGGCTGGTTCGCACTGGATGACCTGCCCTCGCCGTTGTCACGCTTCGCGGCGGATGCCGTGAAGGCTCTAACCAAGCGTCACTTGGCCCTGAGCGCCGCCTCGTAGGCGCGGCGCACCCAGATGCCCATCTCATCCGGATCGTCGAAGGCTTCATCCGGGATCGACCAATAGGGCATCTTCACGGGCTTGCCCTGCTTACCCTCGTAGAACCATTGCCGGCTGCCGGCCGCCTCGAAATCCGGCCCGCTCTGCGCATCGGCCTTCAACAGGATTTCTCCATCCACTTCGAGCGCAAGGATGCGGCCCTCGTGATAGATACCCTTGCCGCCGAACATGCGCTTGATCGTCACCGGTCCCAGCGCCTGGAACATCTCTTCGATCGCGTCCCGATCCATACCTAGTCCCTCAGAATACCGCCGGCGGCCACCACGGCCTCGGGCGTATCGACATCGATATGCGCCGCCTCGCCGATTTCCACATCCACAACATCCAGCCCGGCGCTTTCCACGATGTGCCGCGCCCCGACATCACCTTCAAGCTGAAGGATAGCGGCGAAGGTCGAGCGCGGCAGGATGACGGGATTGCCCCGCTTGCCGCCCGAGACCGCCCGCACGATGGCATGCCCGCCCGCCGCCGCGAAGGCGTCCAGCAGCCGGCGTACATCGGCCCCCGTAACGTTCGGCATGTCCGCCAGCATCACCGCGACACCATCGCAGCCCGGCCCGAGCGCCGAGACGCCGGCACGCAGCGACGTCGACATGCCCTGCGCGAAATCGGGGTTGCGCACGATATCGACCTTGAGGCCGGCCAGCGCCGCCTCGATCTCCTCTGCCCGGTGCCCCGTCACCACCAGAACCCGTGACGGCCTTGCCGCCAGCGCCGCCTCGCTCGTGCGGCGAACGAGCGCCTCGCCATCGAAGGCTGCAAGCAGCTTGTGGCTGCCCTGCATGCGGCTGGCGCGCCCTGCCGCCAGCACCAGCGCGGCCACGGAAAGCGGACGCTCCGGCGCACGCAGATCACGCGGCTGCGGGCGGCTCGGGATTTCGCTGAGAAGGCCGCCAACGCCCATGCCCGTGATCTCCTGCGGCCCCGGTTTCTCCCCGGCAAAGATACGGGCGAGAACCCAGTCGAAGCCGTTTTCCTTGGGGCTGCGCGCGCAGCCCGGCGCGCCAAGCACCGGCACCGTCCCCACGCGCCCCAGAACCAGCAGGTTGCCGGGATCGACCGGCATACCGACATGCTCGACCACGCCGCCAGCGCCGCGAATGGCGGCAGGGATCACGTCATTGGCATCCGTCACCGCCGAAGCGCCGAAGACGACGACCACGTCGTTCTCTCCAACAGCACGGCGGATGGCATCGGCAACGGCCTCCGCCCGATGCGGCACACGCGTTTCGCCGGTCACGCGGCTGCCCGATGGATGCAGGCGCTGTTCGAGAAGCCGGCGGGTCTTGTCCATGACCGAGGCCTTCAGGCTCGGCAGTTCCGTCGCGACGAGGCCGACGCGGTGAGCGGAAAAGGGTTTCACCTCCAGCGCCCGGCTCGACGCCAAAACCGCCGCCGCCTTGCGGGCGAGCGCATCCGGCACCGCGAGCGGAATGATCTTGATGGTCGCCACCATGTCGCCTTCCGTCACGCCGGCATGATCCGGCAGGGTGGCGATGGTGATGGCGGGGTCGATACGGTTGAAGCGATCGATCGCCGCGCGATCCACGACGAAGAGACCGTTGGCCCCGGCATGAAGATTGATGCGGCCGGTCGCGGACGGCGTGAAGGTCAGGTGATCGGGCGCGATGGCCGCGGCAATCAGCCCCGCCGCCTCGTCCTCGCCGATATCACCCTCCTCGAGCCGCACCGCAATAACCGTCGAAACGCCGGCCGCCGCGAGCGCCGCCCGGTCCTCCTCCGTCACCTCATGCCCCTTGTGCAACGACAGGCCCTCGGCGCGCACGCCATGCGCCAGCCGCGCACCGACCGCCTCGGCAGCGGGGATTTCCCCGAAAATCATGGCGCAGCCCCGCGCAGCGGTCGGCGGCGCAGATGTGCGATGATATCGGCCAGAATGGAAACGGCGATCTCGGCCGGACTTGCCGCGCCGATATCGAGGCCGATGGGGGCGGATATCCGCGCGATTTCGCCCTCGCCGTGCCCCAGCGCCGTGAGGCGTTCGACACGCTTGGCATGGGTCTTCCGGCTGCCGAGCGCGCCGACATAGAAGCAGCCCGACGAAAGCGCCTGCGACAGCGGAAAGTCGTCGATCTTGGGATCGTGCGTGACGGCCACCAGCGCCGTATAGGCGTCGAGCGGCCGGGCTTTCAGCACATCCTCCGGCCAGTCCGCGACAAGATCGATGCCGGCGAAGCGCTCTTCCGTGGCGAAGGCCGTGCGCGGATCGACGATGGTGATGTCGAAGCCGGCGACCTTGGCCATCTGCGCCAGCGCCTGACTGATATGCACTGCGCCGATGGCGACGATACGGGCGGGCGGCAGGTGGACGTTGAGGAAGAATTTCCGGTCCTCCACCTCAGCCACGCCGGACTTGCCGGAGCGGAATGCGCCATCGATCGCAACGCCGAGCGGCCCGGCGACGGGATCGCCCTCGCAGATCACGCGGTCCCGGCCATCCCCGAGGTCCGTGAGGTGGATGACGGCGCGGCGCGCGGCGCGCTCCCTGTTCAGCTTGCGCAGGAGATACGGATCCATCAGCCCACCCGCTCCACATAGACGCGGATGCGCCCGCCGCAGGAAAGGCCGACGCGCCATGCCGTCTCATCGGCAACGCCGAATTCCAGCATGCGCGGCTCGCCGTCCCCGATCACCTCCATCGCCTCGCCGATGACCGCGCCCTCCACGCAGCCGCCGGAGACGGAGCCATGAAAATTCCCCTCTCCGTCGATGACCAGATGGCTGCCGACGGGACGGGGGGCCGAGCCCCAGGTCTCGACCACCGTGGCGAGCGCCACCATGCGCCCGTCGTCCATCCAGCGTTCCGCGATGGTCAAAGGGTCGAGTGCGTCGTTCATGTCCATCTTCTTCTCCTCCTCATGCGGCCGGCAGGAAGCGGCGCGGGTCTCCTGCCCCGCGTCGCGCCTCGCCGGAAAGCGCGGCCACCAGATCCGCCATGGCCGCCAGATTGTGGACCGGACGCAACTCGTCCACATGCGGCAGCATCGCCCTCACCCCGCGCGCCCGCGCCTCGAAGCCTTCGAAGCGCAGCAGCGGATTGAGCCAGACGAGCCGCCGGCAGGAACGATGCAGCCGGTCCATTTCCTTTTCAAGCAGATCGATACCCTCGCGCTCCAGCCCATCGGTGATGAGCAGCACCACCGCGCCCTGCCCCAGCACGCGGCGCGACCAGAGCCGGTTGAATTCCTTCAGCGTCTCGCCGATGCGCGTGCCGCCCGACCAGTCCGTAACCGACTGGCTGCACGCCTCGACGGCAAGATCGGGATCGCGATGGCGCATCGCCCGCGTGACATTGCTGAGCCGCGTGCCGAACAGGAAGGCGTGGACACGGCGGGTCTCGCCGAGCGCGTGCAGGAAATGCAGGAAGATGCGCGTGTACTGGCTCATGGAGCCGGAAATATCCGCCAGAACGACGAGCGGCGGATGCACCGTCTTCGGCTCGCGGTGACGCGGCAGGATCAGCGCGCCGCCGGTGCGCAAGGCCTGGCGCATCGTGGCGCGGGCATCGATGGCGACGGGGCGGTTGCTGCGGCGGAAACGGCGCGTGCGCACCTCGTCCATCGGCAGGACGAGATTGGCGAGCGCGCGCTTGGCCTCGGCAAGCTCCGCCGCGCTCATCTGGGCGAAGTCGGTCTTGCGCAGCAATTCGCTGCCGGAAGCGGTGAAGCGCGCGTCGATCTCGATATCCGGCTCGTCGCGCTCCTTGCGCTCGTCCTGCCGCCCGCCGAAGAGCGCGTCGGAAACCCGCGTTTCCCCCGCCTTGCGCTTCTCCCGCTCCTCATGCCGCGTCACGACCGGCGACATCAGCGCGATCATTTTCCCAACGAGATCACGCGAACGCCAGAACAGGCGGAACGCCTCGTCGAAGACCGCGTCATCCTCGTGGCGCTTGACCAGCGTCGCGTGGAGCGCGGTGTAGAATTCCTCCCGGTCGCCGATGCCGATGGCCTGCACGGCCTCGATGGCATCCGTGACGGCCGCCGGACCGAGGCGCAGGCCCGCCTTGCGCAGCACGCGGGCGAAATGCACGATATTGTCGGCGAGCCGTCCGTCCATGCCGCTGCCCACCGTCATCGCTATCCCGTCGCCGCCAGGCCGGCTTTCACGTCATCGAGCAGCTTGCGGCCTTCCGCGCCCTCGATGCGGGCAATGTCGTCCTGATATTTCAGGAGGGTGCCGAGCGTGTCGGACACCGTCTCCGGGTCGAGCGCCACGCGGTCGAGTTCGGTGAGAGCCGTCGCCCAGTCGATGGTTTCGGCAACACCGGGATTCTTGAACAGGTCGAACCCGCGCAGCTTCTGCACATAGGCGACGATCTGCTGCGAGAGCGTGGCGTTGCAGCCCGGCACCTTGCGGCGGATGATCTCCAGTTCCTGCGCGGCGGCCGGATAATCCACCCAATGGTAGAGGCAGCGCCGCTTCAGCGCATCGTGGACCTCACGCGTGCGGTTCGTCGTGATGATGACGATGGGCGGTTCAGTGGCGCGGATCGTGCCGAGTTCCGGCACAGTCACCTGAAAATCGGATAGGACCTCCAGAAGAAACGCCTCGAAGGCCTCGTCGGTGCGGTCGAGTTCATCGATGAGGAAGACGGGCGCGCGGCCATCCGGCGAGGATAGCGCCTGCAGCACCGGGCGGCGGATCAGGTAACGCTCGGAGAAGATATCGGCCTCGATGCGGCCGCGGTCGGTGGTGCCGGAGGCTTCGGCAAGGCGGATTTCCAGCATCTGCGCCGGATAGTTCCACTCATAGACCGCCGAGGAGATATCGAGGCCCTCGTAACATTGCAGGCGGATCAGCGGCCGGTCGAGCGCGGCGGCGAGCACCTTGGCGATCTCCGTCTTGCCGACGCCGGCCTCGCCCTCCAGGAAGAGCGGCCGCTTCATGCGCAGCGAAAGGAAGAGTACGGTGGCGAGCGCGCGGCCGGCGAGATAATTGCCCGCCGCCAGCATTTCCAGGGTTTCGTCGATGGATTGCGGGATTGTTCCGCGATGATAGGGCACGCCGTTCCTCCACTCCGGAGGATGAACTTATAGCGCCCGGTAGCCCCGGTCCATATAGAGAAGCGCCGGTTTCTGCTCGCCGAAGGAAATGCCCATCACCTCGCCGATCAGCACCATATGCGTCGCCATGACCCGGAAATCGACAAGCCGGCAATCGAAGGCGGCAAGCGCATCCGTCAGCACCGGCGCACCCGTCACCAGCTCCTGCCAGTTGCCCATGGAAAAGCGCTCTTCGGAGGTCAGCGAGGGGTTGCGGCCGGAAAAGGCATTGGCAAGCTCGATCTGGTCAGCCGAAAGCGTGTTGAGCGCAAAGCGCCCGCTCTTCTCGAAAATCGCGTTCTTCGGATTGGAGGCGTTGACGCAGGCCAGCACCATCGCCGGATTGTCGGACACCGAGCAGGCCGCGGTGATCGTCACGCCGCGCTTCTCGCCCTCATGTGCCGTCGTCACGATCTGCACATGGCCGGCATAACGGCTCATGGCATCCCGGTAGAGCGACGAGTCCACGACCAACCTGTCCAACACGGCATTCTCCTTTGACACAGGTGATACATGGCGAAAATGAAGAAAAATGTAACCCCCGAAGTCGAATTTTCCTGTCTTGCCACAGACAAAGGGGATTTCGCGCAGATAATTCCCTTTGACGCCCGAGGGCCGATCTTTACAAAGGCTTGGTCGAGACCAATGGATCGAGGATGAAAACCACTCTCAGCGCCAGCCTCATCGCAGCCGCCGTGCTCGCTGCCACCCCTGCGGTCGCCGCCGGCCTTACCTTCGCCGTCGTCGCGCCGAAGGACGGGCCGCTCGCGATCCTCGGCCAGCAGGTGCGCGACGGTGCGCGTTTCGCGGCCGAGGCGAATGGCGATACGGTGGTCGAGATCACGGAAGCCTGCGACGAGACGGATGGCGACGGCATCGCCAAGGCCATCCTCGCCGCCGATGCGACGGCAGCCGTGGGTTTCCTCTGCACGGAAGGACTTTCCGCCTCCCTGCCGGCGCTTGCCGAGGCGAACGTGCCGGCCGTCACCCTCTCCGTCCGCTCCGGCATTCTCATGGAAGATGCGCTGAAGAAGGGCTGGCCGCTCTTCCGCCTCGCCCCCGGCCCGAAGGCGGAAGCCGAAAAGGCCGTCGAGATCATCACCCGCGACTGGAAATCCGAGCCTTTCGCGCTCATCGACGATGGCACGATCCATGCCCGCGAACTGGTCGAGACGGTGCGGCTGCAACTGGAGGATGTCGGCATGAAGGCCGCCTTCGTCGATACTTACCGGCCGGCGCAGGAACAACAGATCACCCTCGTCCGCCGCCTTGCGAAAACGGGCGTCACACGCGTCTTCATCGGCGGCGACCGCACGGATGCCGCCGTGATCGCCCGCGACGCCAAGGCCGAAAAGGCGGATTTCACCCTGCTCGGCGGCGAGGCCCTGACCGGCGCGGACTCGCTGGTGCCGATAACGGAGGGTGTGCAGGCCATCGCGTTGCCGGATTACCGGACATTGCCAGAAGGCCAGCCCGTCGCGGCGGCGATGAAGGAAAAGGGCATCGTCGCGGAAGGCTACGTACTGCCGGCCCATGCCGCCGTAACCGCGCTGACGGCCGCCGCCACGCAGGGCGGCGACCTCGCGCAGACGCTCGCAAGCGGCAGTTTCACGACGGCCATCGGCCCCCTCGCCTTCGGCGCGGACCGGGAATTGAAGCAGAATCCCTATCGCCTGCTCGTCTGGCGCGCCGGCGCGTTCGTGCCGGCGGATATGGAGGGCGATTGATGGCGACCGGCCCGAAAAACCGCATCACCGACGTCGCCGGCCTCAAGGTCGGCAACGCCACCGATCCTGCGCTGCGCTCGGGCGTCACGGTCGTTCTCTGCGACGACCCCGCGACGGCGGCCGTGCAAGTTCTCGGCGGCGCGCCGGGAACGCGGGAGACGGACCTGCTGGAGCCGCACAATACCGTGCAGACGGTGGATGCGCTGGTGCTGTCCGGCGGCTCGGCCTTCGGGCTGGACGCCGCCTCGGGCGTGCAGGCGGGGCTGCGCGGAAAAGGGGGGGGCCGTGCCGG
>APMI01000811.1_pt1 | contig 20984 bp, 19 predicted proteins | sample 667938 | NCBI WGS metagenome assembly APMI01 (sample SAMN01084076, study PRJNA167559) | wastewater metagenome | biome: Wastewater | place: Denmark: Ejby Moelle, Odense | collected 2011-11-28
ACGAGCCACATGCTCGTGCGGGACGTGCCGCGCCGCGGTGTCGCGACGGGGGTGAAGCGGGTGCCCGGGAACGGGTCGATGGCGGCATCAGGCGACAAGACATGGTTCTCTCCCTCGTGGCTTGTTGTCAACGTGATTGACATACGGTCGCACGACGAGGCATAACTGTCAATGAGTTTGACAATGTTATTCCGGCGCCGAACACCGACCGGGCCCGGCTGGTGGGCCAGCCTGGCCAATGGAGCCCCGTCCTAACAACGGGGACGACAACGTCGTTGACGTAACAGTCGGCGTGGTTCTGCGGGCTGCAATGGAGCCCTGTCTCGACGACGGGGACGACAGGCGCTGGCACGTCGAGAGCCCAGCCCGCCTTGATGCCGCAATGGAGCCCCGTCCTGACGACGGGGACGACGCCCAAGACGTGGATTGGGCGATCCGGTTACGGGTGCCGCAATGGAGCCCCGTCCTGACGACGGGGACGACGAACGCCTGACCCGCCGCCAGCCCTGCGCCCTGCACGCCGCAATGGAGCCCCGTCCTGACGACAGGGACGACGATGAGGTTCACGGCGCGCCAGACCGCGGGCATCCCGCCGCAATGGAGCCCCGTCCTGACGACGGGGACGACCCGGGTTCCGTCACGGTGAAGGGACGCAACCCCACCGCCGCAATGGAGCCCCGTCATGACGACGGGGACGACGAGTACCGCAAGGCGATAGCCGACGAGGCCGAGATGGCCGCAATGGAGCCCCGTCCTGACGACGGGGACGACGGCCGTCGCGGACGCGCTGCTCCGCGCGGTCGTCGCGCCGCAATGGAGCCCCGTCCTGACGACGGGGACGACCCTAATCCCCATGGTCGGGCGAGCCCTCTGGGCCTACGAGCCGCAATGGAGCCCCGTCCTGACGACGGGGACGACATGCCTGGGCCTTGCCCTTGTCGCCAAGCATCGTCTCGCCGCAATGGAGCCCCGTCCTGACGACGGGGACGACTCGCGTCAGCGAAGAACGCCGAATGCGGCTCCATCAGCCGCAATGGAGCCCCGTCCTGACGACGGGGACGACCGGGTTGGTTCCTGCGCTACAGCAACGGGTGCCAGGCCGCAATGGAGCCCCGTCCTGACGACGGGGACGACTCGCTTATTCAGACCGCCGTAGTCGGCCAGGTCGACGCCGCAATGGAGCCCCGTCCTGACGACGGGGACGACACGGCGATCGTGAACCGAGCCACCTTTCGGCCGCTCGCCGCAATGGAGCCCCGTCCTGACGACGGGGACGACCGGTCCGTCGGAAGATGTGGCGCGCGCGATCGTCAAGTGGGCCGCAATGGAGCCCCGTCCTGACGACGGGGACGACACGCTGCGTATGAACTGTCCCGCCGCCGCCTCATGGCCGCAATGGAGCCCCGTCCTGACGACGGGGACGACCGGCCACGCCCTCGGAGCCAGCAGCCTGCACGTGTGGCCGCAATGGAGCCCCGTCCTGACGACGGGGACGACGACGGAGGCCGCGACGTAGGCGGCGGGTAGGTCGACGCCGCAATGGAGCCCCGTCCTGACGACGGGGACGACGCTGTGGGCTTGGCTCGAGGACGTCGTGGTCTGGCTGCCGCAATGGAGCCCCGTCCTGACGACGGGGACGACCGGCCCTGAGCAAGTCAGAGCCATCAACGACGAGCTGGCCGCAATGGAGCCCCGTCCTGACGACGGGGACGACCGCGACGGATCCCGCGGGGTGCCGAACCGAGGTAGAGGCCGCAATGGAGCCCCGTCCTGACGACGGGGACGACGATTGACGTGACCGCACTCCACGGACGAAGGGAACCAGCCGCAAATGGAGCCCCGTCCTGACGACGGGGACGACGGGACGGATCGGCGGTAGCAGTCCTGCAGGGTTCGCGGCCGCAATGGAGCCCCCGTCCTGACGACGGGGACGACGACCCTGGCAGAGTCGGCAGTCCCGCCGTTGGGTGCGCCGCAATGGAGCCCCGTCCTGACGACGGGGACGACGCGGGTGATGTCGATGGCAAGGTCGCGGGCGCCGTCGCCGCAATGGAGCCCCGTCCTGACGACGGGGACGACGACCCTGTCCGGGCCGCAACTGGCCGCGCTCAAAGCGCCGCAATGGAGCCCCGTCCTGACGACGGGGACGACTTGTGCCGCAGGAACGGATCGAGGCCATACGCATAGTCGCCGCAATGGAGCCCCGTCCTGACGACGGGGACGACCAGCAGCAGCAGCGGGGCCGACTTCCGGGCAATCGCGCCGCAATGGAGCCCCGTCCTGACGACGGGGACGACCGGTCCATCGCCTTGAAGATCAGGCCCTCCTTAGCGCCGCAATGGAGCCCCGTCCTGACGACGGGGACGACTCGTCGTCCAGGTCCAGGGTCACCTCGTCGAGACGGCCGCAATGGAGCCCCGTCCTGACGACGGGGACGACCGGCAGCAGCAGCGGGGCCGACTTCCGGGCAATCGCGCCGCAATGGAGCCCCGTCCTGACGACGGGGACGACCCGGGCGCGAAGTGGCCGATGCGACTCTGCATCGTCGCCGCAATGGAGCCCCGTCCTGACGACGGGGACGACTCCCTTGCTGACGGCATGCCCTGGGCGCTGGTCAGCGCCGCAATGGAGCCCCGTCCTGACGACGGGGACGACGGTGGTGTCGTGCTGAGCATTCCGCGGCAGGTTGGGCCGCAATGGAGCCCCGTCCTGACGACGGGGACGACACGCAGCAGTGTGCAGAACCCGTTGGCAGCGTGCGCCGCAATGGAGCCCCGTCCTGACGGACGGGGACGACCGGGAACAGCGGCTCACTCGAGGGCTGTGTCGCGTGCCGCAATGGAGCCCCGTCCTGACGACGGGGACGACCCTCCGGTGTCGCGCCGAACTTCGCCACTCGCAACCGCCGCAATGGAGCCCCGTCCTGACGACGGGGACGACGCAGCGCGTCGGGAATGGCCTGATCGGCCTTCTTGGGGTCGCCGCAATGGAGCCCCGTCCTGACGACGGGGACGACCCCTCAAGCTTGGCGAGATGGCACATGATGGCAACGCCGCAATGGAGCCCCGTCCTGACGACGGGGACGACGAGACCCTCACGAAGGGTTTGACGATCTTCTCGAAGCCGCAATGGAGCCCCGTCCTGACGACGGGGACGACCCGCAGTATCACCGCCGCCTGGCGCGCCCTCGTCACTGCCGCAATGGAGCCCCGTCCTGACGACGGGGACGACATGGGGATGGCGCCCTTAACGAATACGCCCTCACTGCCGCAATGGAGCCCCGTCCTGACGACGGGGACGACTCATTCCGACGCGATTACGTGATCGACCGCCGGCCCGCCGCAATGGAGCCCCGTCCTGACGACGGGGACGACGCATCGTATGGGACGTGTCCCGGTGGTGCGGTTGGTGCCGCAATGGAGCCCCGTCCTGACGACGGGGACGACTCGGTGGGTCGCTCGTCCTGCGGGAGCAGGGGCCCGCCGCAATGGAGCCCCGTCCTGACGACGGGGACGACGCCCGCCGCACACCGATGACCACCGGGCTCATCGGCGCCGCAATGGAGCCCCGTCCTGACGACGGGGACGACCTGGGTCGGGAAGGTCGGCCTGCTCGGCCCACGTCAGGCCGCAATGGAGCCCCGTCCTGACGACGGGGACGACTTGCCCTAGGCGTGCGCCCGTCAACGGAGCACGTGTTGCCGCAATGGAGCCCCGTCCTGACGACGGGGACGACCGGGGAAACTTAGGGGCACCCACCTTCACATTTAGCGGCCGCAATGGAGCCCCGTCCTGACGACGGGGACGACCCACCGGCGCCGCGTTGCCGGCAGACGACACCGCGGGCCGCAATGGAGCCCCGTCCTGACGACGGGGACGACGCGACGGCCTCGAACGACCGCCCGTCGACGGCGACGCCGCAATGGAGCCCCGTCCTGACGACGGGGACGACTCGGTGATGGGCTGGGATAGCACCCAGCGCAGCGCCCGCCGCAATGGAGCCCCGTCCTGACGACGGGGACGACCAGCGGACACCCGTACGAACGGGCGGCCTTGCCAAAGCCGCAATGGAGCCCCGTCCTGACGACGGGGACGACGGGTGATGCCGGGGTTGTCACAACTCCCGTGTCAACGCCGCAATGGAGCCCCGTCCTGACGACGGGGACGACGCGCCACGGATGACGGATCGACGATCTCCTACGAGTCGCCGCAATGGAGCCCCGTCCTGACGACGGGGACGACGTTGGGGGTGATGGGACGTCAGCGGGGGTCCCAGCCGGCCGCAATGGAGCCCCGTCCTGACGACGGGGACGACCAGCACCGGCAGGAGCGGCACCAGGTGGCCCTCGTCGCCGCAATGGAGCCCCGTCCTGACGACGGGGACGACGAAGTGGTTACCGTGGGGACGCCCAGTGATTCCCCCGCCGCAATGGAGCCCCGTCCTGACGACGGGGACGACCTGCCTCCGGTGGCGTGGCCGCCGACGGCGTCTACGGCGCCGCAATGGAGCCCCGTCCTGACGACGGGGACGACGGTCTGTGTTCGCGACCTGCAACGACAGAGTGCGGCGCCGCAATGGAGCCCCGTCCTGACGACGGGGACGACCACGTGACGAAATGCGAGCGGTACGCCGGCGGAGGGCCGCAATGGAGCCCCGTCCTGACGACGGGGACGACCCGGTGCCGTAGTAACCGTTCCCGTCGCTGCCCTCGCCGCAATGGAGCCCCGTCCTGACGACGGGGACGACTGATGACATCGACGTGCCCGTCGCGGCAGGCGGCGCCGCAATGGAGCCCCGTCCTGACGACGGGGACGACTGATGACATCGACGTGCCCGTCGCGGCAGGCGGCGCCGCAATGGAGCCCCGTCCTGACGACGGGGACGACCAGCAGGATCGCGATGCTGGTCAGGGCGATGGTGATGCCGCAATGGAGCCCCGTCCTGACGACGGGGACGACGCGGATGGCGTTGTCATTGCGTGGTCGTCGTGCAGGCCGCAATGGAGCCCCGTCCTGACGACGGGGACGACGGGCCCGACCACTCGCCCATGCGCGTCCTTGACGGACGGCCGCAATGGAGCCCCGTCCTGACGACGGGGACGACGCGCCGATCCCTGCGCATGCGGCGGCGAGTTGAAGCCGCAATGGAGCCCCGTCCTGACGACGGGGACGACGCCGACGACAATGGTCTCGGGCATGCGGCTCACGAGGGCCGCAATGGAGCCCCGTCCTGACGACGGGGACGACGTCGCCGCCGCGGGCCAGCAGGGCGCCCATGTCGGTGCCGCAATGGAGCCCCGTCCTGACGACGGGGACGACCTTCGATGCACCTCGCGGAGGTCCGCGTCGATCATCGCCGCAATGGAGCCCCGTCCTGACGACGGGGACGACCTAAGGCATGGCATGACGCAGTCGACGAGATCGCGCGGCCGCAATGGAGCCCCGTCCTGACGACGGGGACGACCGCCCGTCGACGGCGACGAAACCAACGTCAACGACGGCCGCAATGGAGCCCCGTCCTGACGACGGGGACGACGGCGTGCCACATGCGCAGCAGTTCCGGCACGTTGGTGCCGCAATGGAGCCCCGTCCTGACGACGGGGACGACGCGACCCGCCTTGTCTCCTTCGACGAGATCCACGCGGCCGCAATGGAGCCCCGTCCTGACGACGGGGACGACTCACCAAGCCACCGGCGGCGGTCACCCACGGGGACAAGCCGCAATGGAGCCCCGTCCTGACGACGGGGACGACCCGCCCTCCTCCCAGGTCCGCGCCGAACGCGCCATCACCGCCGCAATGGAGCCCCGTCCTGACGACGGGGACGACGGGCGGGGACAACCCGCAACGGGAGCAGCATGTCCGCCGCAATGGAGCCCCGTCCTGACGACGGGGACGACGCGATGATCCTCACCGCGGCAGGCGTCTACGCCGTGCCGCCGCAATGGAGCCCCGTCCTGACGACGGGGACGACGGAGCGGAAGCCCGAGCCTGCGCCTCAGCCGGGCCCAGCCGCAATGGAGCCCCGTCCTGACGACGGGGACGACCCGCCAAGAACCCCCATGGAGTCCTCAGCCGTGACGCCGCAATGGAGCCCCGTCCTGACGACGGGGACGACGGGCCGCCTTCGTCGAACGTCAGCGCTGGCTGCGCGCCGCAATGGAGCCCCGTCCTGACGACGGGGACGACAGGGGCAGTGGACGTCGTCGCGGCGGTGACTACCGGCCGCAATGGAGCCCCGTCCTGACGACGGGGACGACCCGTGCCTCAGTGTTGGCGGCAGCGCCTGTCCAGCAGGCCGCAATGGAGCCCCGTCCTGACGACGGGGACGACCCGCCGAAGAGCGCGCCGCCCGCACGAAACCGAGCCATACGCCGCAATGGAGCCCCGTCCTGACGACGGGGACGACTGGCGCCCCCGTCCGCCCCCGCCGTGTCTGCGGCGCCGCCGCAATGGAGCCCCGTCCTGACGACGGGGACGACCAACGAGGTCACTGGCGGCGCTCCGGCATATGCCCGGCCGCAATGGAGCCCCGTCCTGACGACGGGGACGACTCGAGCATGTGCGCATTCCACGACCTCGGACTCGATGCCGCAATGGAGCCCCGTCCTGACGACGGGGACGACGAGACGATTCGTCTCGTGTGCGTCGACATGGAGCGGCCGCAATGGAGCCCCGTCCTGACGACGGGGACGACGTGGCGTCCATGCGTTGTCGGGCACCGGGTGCTCAGTGCCGCAATGGAGCCCCGTCCTGACGACGGGGACGACGGCTCGCGAGATATGGGCCATCTGACCAGCCCAAACGCAGCGTCTCGCGAGCACTGAGCCACGAGCAGGATTCACTTTCCCTATGGACCTGTCAAGGTTCACGTTTCTGCTGGTGAGGCGAGTGCGAGCGCTCGAGTGGAAGCCCTGCAGCGACGGAGCGCTCGCTTACACAATCGTCGGCCCGGCATGTGGGATCTGTCGAGCTATCCCCACGCAACGGATCGCCGTCTTGCCGGGCCTGCCGAGGTCGATGATGACTATGGAGTCCTCGCCAAGGTCCAGCACGGGTCGGATCTCGCGCTCCCAGGTGGCCATCTCCGCCGTGTTGAGGTCACACAAGAAGACCGAATATTGCAGCCGATCCCCGTAACCCTCCATAAGCTTGCACGTGAGCCGGAGGCGCCGAGGGTGTGCGATGTCGTAGGCGATCAGGTAGCGACGGCGGGCCATACACTTACCTGGTCGTCAGCGGCAGGTACTCGGGGAGCTCTCCCATCATGGCCGCGGCGAGAATCCGCGCCTGCACGTCGAGGACTCGTCGATAACTCACTCGGTAGCCAAAGAGGGGGTGAGTCAGTTGCGTCTCCATCCGGCGTTCGTATGCCGTGAGACGGCCTTGCGCCCAGAATCCGTCAGGTGCACCCCCAGGCTTCGGCGGACGAAGTGGGCCTCTCGGACCTCTCCGTTGTTCAGACATTGCAGGGTGACCGACTCGGCGATGAGGGCACGGAACTCCTCGGCCAGATCCAGGGCCAGCGCCGGTCGACCGTAGCGGGATCGGTGAAGCACGCCGAGGTACGGATCGAGCCCAACACCGACCAGAGTCGCCACGAGATCCTTGGTCAGCAATGCGTAGCAGAAGCCGAGCGTGGCGTTAACCGGGTCCGGCGGTGGACGTCGGGATCTGCCGTGAACGAGAAACTCCACCCCGAAGCCACAGTCGGGAGAGATCATGCGATCGAAGTTGTCGAAGTAGATCCGCGCGGCCGTTCCCTCGATTCCGAGCAGCTCGGCTAGTGACGAGGCGTCTGCGGCGGCTGCGGCCAGGGACTTCAGACTGGCAAGCACGCCGTCGGGGACCCCGGTCTTAGTGTTGCGCCGCAACAATACCCGTTGGTTGAGGATCTTCCCCCGAATCATGGCAACAGCGAAACGAAGGCCCTGGGCATTCGCGATCACCTGCCGCCGACGGAGCTCCACGTGCTTGCCCGGCGGGCCCTGGCACCATCCGTTGAACCATCCGCCGTAACTCAACCACAGGACCACGGCGCCCCGCCGCCACAGCGCGGCCAAGGCTTGCGTGGTTACCTGAACGTGGCCGAGAACGCACACCTGCGAGATGTCCAGGAGCCGCCTATCGGCGAGAACCTCGCCTCCCACGACCACCTGGAGCCGCAGGCCGCTCACTCGAACGACGGCCCCCTGTGTGGTGACATACAGAGGCCGCGAGTCGGGGTCACGGGGGATGATAGTCCTCGGCGGAGCCTCGGAACGCCCGAGAAGTGCGTTCACCTCATCCGGAAGACAAAGTGGGGCAAGGGAGCAGCGTGGGCACTTCGGGTCGTTGACGAGCGGAAGTGGCGCGTCGGGCGCTTCGGCCGTATGCCGTGCAGCCACGACGATCGCGCGCACCTCCGACTCCGCCTCCTCGGGAACATCGACGACGGCCCTGGAGTGAGTGTCCAGATAGGACACTTGAGCGTGCCGAACGAGGTAACCGGCCTTGCGCAGCAGAACAGCTTGGGCCAGCACTTGGATGCGGTCCGCCGGCCACATGGACCCGTTGGACGGGCCGCGACCCTTCTTGACGTCGACGGGGCTGGTGGTCCCGTCGTCATGGTCCACCCGGTCGATGACCGCAATGACCCCGAGGTCGGCGTCGGCAAGCTCGACCTGCGCTGTGGTCCGTGGCGGCGCCGCATCGTCCGGAGCGGGCATGCGCCCGCCACGCCGTTCCGTAGGTCCGTGGGCGAGCGAGCCCTGGGCCGTGTCGCCACTGTCGGCCCACTCTCTGTCAACCCATTCAAGGTAGAACAGGCGCGAGCAGTACACGAACTCATTGAGCATCCGGGCCGGGAGCAGGTCCGGCAACCCGGCATACTCGCCTGTTGGCTCGGTCATCGCCCTGTCCCCTCAGCTGCTCACCTCGAACTGCCCGAAGCCGAAGTGACTGAGAGCGCCCAGGCTGAGGGGTCCTGCCACCATGCGGTCGAACTCGATCGCGACCCGGAACCCGCGTCGGCGCTGTGCCATGGACTCCTTCCACCGGTAGCGCCGGAATGCCCGGACCTCTGCCTCTTCCCAGTCCGCCAGCAGTCGAACGGAGCGGACGGCCGGCGGGGTCTCCCCCGAATGTGCTCGATACTCCAGCTCCCGGCCTACCTCACGCGCGACGAAGTCCCCGCGGGCCCGGCCGATCTTGGGGTGTCGATCCGCGAGCATGGGTGTGCGCGTGGTCCACCGTGTGCTCGCGGCCACGAGATCGAGCGGCAGAGTCGAGGCATCTCCCACTGACCGCAGGTGCAGGCCAGCTCCGGGGCGGTACCCCTTGGGCGCGTCGAGGAACCTGGGCAGGCGTCGCACCGAGGCGATTGATCCCGTCCACTCCGGCGGTATTCCGTCAGGCACCCATAGGGCGAGCTCCCGGATCAGCCCGTTCTCGTCAGCCGCCCAGAGCCAGTGGGCGTGTCGGTGCCGCCCCTCGACGGCTCCCTTGTGCGGACCGGCGATCAGCCACGCTTCCGGGTGGTTCTCGAGGGCACCCTTCCCGCCGAGAGCGCCGAGCACAGCGCCTCGGAGGCCGGTCGTGGCGAGGATCCCGTCTTGAGCCCGGAAGGGAGCAGGGCTGTCGAGCAGCCAGTTGACCACCTGCGGCCGAGGGTGGCGGCGCGCGGCAGGGGCCGCCTCAGGGGCATGACGGGCGAGTCCGTAACCGATCCAGTGTGCGCCTAGCGGGGTGAGCCGACGCTGCTTGCGCATCGCGTCGGGGGTGGTCTCCAACTGCGTGCACGTGACCGCGGGGTCGGGGACGAGAACCGCCCGATCACCGCCGTCCGGCGTCGGCACGGTCCAGTCAGGCCCGATCGGCCCGAGTGCTTCGATCTCGTCCAGGGCCATGACTCGTGATGCACATCGCGACTCCGCACGGCCGAGGTAGGGAATGGCGGAGGTGATGGCGTCCAGGATGGGCGCGTCTTTCGGGTCCAGGGTCGCGTCGGGCCACAAGACTGTGACGGCCTCTGCGGAATCCAGTTGCAGGCGCGGAGCCAGTGTCATGGACGTGCCCCCTGACTCGCCGCTGCGGTGGTCTGCCGCCGGCAAGTAGTGCCTGGTATGCGAGGCGCGCACCGGAGGCAGGCGGTAGATCGGCGGCTGGGCAGCCAACAGCGCGAGGACCCGCTCCACGGCGTCTGCCGGCAGTTCCGGACACCGCGTATGCCAGGCCGAGAGCATGGCCCGGAGGATCCGCCAGGGCGCGGGCGGCCACTCCGTGTCCCCCGCATTGACCGCCTGATCCCAGGCCGTCGCGTGATATTCGCCTGTGACGAATCGGAACTCCAGGCCAATTGGCACGGCTCAGCCCTTCCGCTTCGCGGCCCACACGACCTCCGTGACCGGTCCGAGAAGCTCCTTGGCGCCGGCGATGGCGCCTTGGACCTCAGCGGTGGCCCGGTCCACGGCCGGTACGCCGTCCAGCCCACCTGCTGCCTGGTCCCGTATCGATAGGTCGCAGGCCGTCCGCAACCGAAGGGATCCGACGCGGAACAGCTGAGCGAGCTCGTAGTCGACGAGGGCCGTCAGGAGTCGCTCGCCCGCGTCCCCCAGGCCGTAGGAGTGGATCTGGCCCCGATCGACGACGACGAAGGCCTCGATGCGCTGCGCCGTGTACTCGACGCGCTGGTGCGGAACCATGCCATAACCCTCGGCTGTGCCGTGACCCTCCTCCTTGCGCGGGTCGACCGAGTCGGTCTTGACACCGCCGGACACGGCGGGCCGGATGTCGTACGCGTCGATGAAGCACGTGATTGCCCGAGCGATCTTGGGCTGCCACGGCCAAGACTTCTGTGCGAAGAACACCCCATGGACGAGGGACAGCGGGTCGAGGCGGAAGATCTCGCGCGCTAGCGCCCGGTGATCCAGGGCGCGGCCCTTGACGACGCCGAGGCGAGTGGCAAGCCAGTCGCGACCCTCCGTCCCCTCGATCCGTCCATTCATGATGTATGCCGACGCGAGGCGATGGGCCTCCAACCTGGAGCTGGTAAGAAGTTCACCTGCCGGGGTGACTATGCGCACGTAAGGAAGTCCGGCGAGGTCGGCCGATTGGTCATGCCTCGCCGTGTCCCACGTGGTGAGCTCGAGCCGGTTGGCCATCGACTGGGGCGACTCGACGTGCAGCGAGCGCACCCAGCCTCCGCTGCCGTCGGGGGCGTCGAACTCGGCCGCGCCAAGGTCGGGAAAGCCGGTGGGCTGGAAGCGAAAGCCGGCGACAGGCTCGAGGCGGATGCGCATCGAAATGTTGGTGGACATTGGGTGGCTCCTTGTTCGTCGTTGATCGTCATCGATGGGACACGCGGTCGTCTGCGGACGCGATGCGCACCAAGGCCCCGGTGGTGGCGGGGGCTGCCAAGGCAGCGAGTAGCCGACCGCCGCGATCACGCGCGGCATTGCTGTTCGTTGGAGTGTTTTGAGTGCCACCGCGGGCGGGCGGGGGGACCCGTCGAACGTACCGTCGAGCGGTCGCGTCGTCCGCGGACCCCACCCGGACGAGGTTGCGGGCTAAGACTTCGCAGGCGTGACGGCATACTTCGTCGACCCGACCGGCGCGCAGACGCACGGGCCAGTCGCGCCCGAGGCCCTGACGCCCGGAAGCAGCGTCGACCGGCACGCCGACCCCGATGACCTGGGCCGACGCGAATGCCTGCAAGACAGCGAGGTCGGGGTCGACAGTCGACACCTGCTGCCGAGGTGCCTCCGGCCGTCCTTCGGACGTCCAATCGATGGCCAGGAACGCGAGCAAGTACTCACCGACAACCCGGTCATCGAGCAGACCCGAAGCCCAGGCATGCACGTCGGGCCAGTGCGTGCGATACCGATGTCTGCTGAAGGGGAGCCAGCCCCGCTCGGCTCGCGGATCGTCGTGGGGATGCTGCGCGAGCCATACGAGCAGGTCCGCAAGGATGTCGACGACTGGTCGGTGCCCCAGGCCGAGCACCACGGGACGGCTCGCCGTGCCTGCAGTGTCGGTGCCGAGCAGCAACCTCCGAAGAGAGACCGGTTTGCCGTCGACGTCCATCTGGGCCGAGGCGACGCCGGCGGCAACTCGAGCCTCGGGAGAGCCCACGAGCACTGGCGCAAGGAAGGCTGCCACCGCTCGCCCGCCGACCAGGTGGCGGGGTGGGCCCAGTTCCTGCGCGTTGGCGAATGAGCGTGTCGCGGCGATCTCGACTCGCGTTTGCCGGCCGAGCAACTCGAGCAGTCCTGTCGGGGTGGGTCCACGCAGGTACTCGGTGAGTGCCGAATCGAACCGGCGTGCCGCGATCGCAGTCGACTCCCCGGCCGCCCTCCGGTATGCCGTGACCTGGCTGATGGGACGCTGGGCCAGCGAGACTTCGGGCGCCTCACGCACCTCGACACGGTCCAGGGGAGTTGCGACGTACGCCAGTCCGTTGCGCCTCAGGAGGCCGTAACGCTCGAATGCGGCTATGCCACGATCGACCCCGAAAGTGTGGACCGCGCCGTACATCGCGGGGGCTGTATGGGCGGTGCCGCCCTGCCAGGACGCCCGGGCCTCACTCATGATCTGGCGGAAGTTGGCCACCGTGACCTGCTCCACAATAGGTGCCCAGACCTCGCCGCGCGCCTCCTCTTTGGGGGCCCCGGGGATGGGCCCGTCCGCGCTCGACGCGACGGTGAAGGGCATCGCGGCATAGCCACGCGTTTCACCGAGACGACGGGCTGGAGCCGAGGCGAACCAGGTGACCCCCTCCACCATCAGCACGAACAGCCACGGATTGACGAGGGACTCTGCGGCACCGTGGACCGAGGACCCGGGGCCCCCTGCCGCGAGCGGGTCGAACTGCCCGATGGCGGCCGGAACGAGCCGCCCGTCGGAAGTACCGTCGAGCAGGTCGCGGATGCGCACTCGGCTCTCGTCGGGATCGGCGCCGAGCTCGGGCAGGACGTCGGCGAGGCGCTGGTGGAAGTTGGAGCTGTAGTCCAGATGCCCGTCGTTGCCGCCGGTGCCGATGACAGGGGGAAACATGGCGCCGCTAGATGTGAGGACGACAGCTGCATCGAGCCATGGCAGGGCGTTCTCTGGCAGCCAGTTTCGCAACTCCTGGACCAGACGGTCTTTGGCCCACGCTTCGGCCCCCGGCGTCTGGAGCACTCGACGGGCAGCCGTGATCGTTGCGCGGTAGTCGGCCAGCCGCTCGCCGTCGCTGTCGGCGAGCCGAGTGAGGTAGACGCGAGGGGCCTTGTCCTTCACGCCGAACCCGCTGCCCCCGTTCCACGGGCTGAGGATGGGAGTCGGACGGTAGTCGTGCAAAAGGAAGTCCGGAAGATCCTCGACGGTCGTGCGAAGCGAGAACACCCCGCCGGACCACCCGAACAGCGCCAGCGGGTCGGCTTGTTCGCCGATGACACGAGCGAGGCCCAGGGCGGCCAAGTAGCGGGCGAAGGGCCGAGTGCCGAGCCCCGGGAGACGGTGGACGAGCATCATCGTTCTCCCGCCAGGGGCAGGCCGGCGCTGGCCCGCCAGTCGGCCATGCGCACCAAGGTCTCGAGGTAAGCCAGGCGGAACGGCCCGAGCTCGCCCAGCAACGCTGCGGCCGTTCCGCTCCACGAGTCGGCCCCCCCGGCCTTGAAGATCCCGAGATCGACTCGCGAGGTCGGCAGCTCGCGCGGCCCGAGATGCCAGGCGGGGGTGGCTTCGCCGTCCTGACAGCCGAGCAGAGTCGTGCCGTCTCGTCCATCCCATTGCGGATCGCGGGCGGTAAGCCGGACATGCCCGTGATGCGCGGCCACGAGATAGCGGACCAGATCGTGCCACCGAGCAGGGACGTCGAGCGCTTCGAGATGACCGCGGGCGGCTGGCGTACCCAGCATGAAAATCGACACGAGCTCGTGTCGAAAGCCCGTGCGTGGCATTTCCCGTTCGTCGCCGTCGCGACGCACGACAAGTAGTGGACCGTTGCCAGGGGACTTCGCGAAGGCCTTGCCGCCAGATCTCGGCGGCGGCTGTGCTGGATTGGCCGCCACGAGAGCCCGCTGCCAGTCAGGGTGAGCCTTCCCGAGGTCATGCACTGATGCGGCGGCATGCACCGCTCGGCGCAGGTCGGCCGGAATTCCCGGTGGGTCGAGAGTGGCAGTCAGCGCCTGCGCTTGCCTCGCAGTGGCATCCAGGTGGTCGTCGAGGAAGACCCATTCGCTGGCGACCGCGCCGGGCTCCTCGGCGGCCGATCCGCTCTCGGGAACGTGTGCCTGTGGATCAGCGCCCGCGTCAACGCGGGGATCGGGTACGACCGGCCGTGTGCTGTCGGCTGCGAAGCCAAGGGCTGAGTGGTAGCCGCCGGACGTGGAGCGGACGAGAACCACATCCTGGGGTCGAAGGCGGCGCTGGTCAGCTGCTAGCCAGCGTCCGCGGGAAGGGTCAAAGGCCCAGGCGTCGACCCGTGGGAGTCTCACGAACTTCGTCGCCCGGCCCACGCTGACCGGACAGCGCAACGGCTCGTCCGGCACGACCGCAGCCTGTCCCGTGGGGGTCCAGTCGTCGGGCACCCAGGCGAGCTGGAGGTCGAGGTCCTCGTCGGGCCGTATGTAGATCCCGATGTCCACATCGCTGCCGGCCAGGTCGGGCGTGGTGTCAAAAAGCCGCTCGAAGTCTGGCCAACGCAGCATCCTCATGACCAGGTCCGGCTGTGGGAGGGCCGCCCCAACGTCCGCGAGTCGTTGCGAGGTCACGGCTTCCCCCTCCAGCGCGTGCAGAGCTTCCTCAGCCGCGGCGAGGTCCGGCTCGGCATACGGCTGGGTCTTGTCCTTCTTCGACGGGAACCACCACATCGTGGCGAGGTCGGGTGCGGCACGGCCGGCCCGATTGCATCTGCCCGCGCGTTGGACCACAGAGGTCCAGGGCGCGGACTCAGTCACGAGAGTTGTGGCGTCGAGGTCGACACCGGCTTCGATGCACTGCGTGGTGACCACGATGCCGCCCCCCGCCCCAAGCCGGGCCATCGCGTCGACGGCCGCCATCTGCTGAGCGCGCTCGACCGCGCGGAATCGGGAGTGGATGAGCAGGCTCGGGACCTCGCCTGCTGGGTCATGAAGGTGACGGAAAGTTTCGGTTGCGGTCTCGACGGTGTTGACGACCGCCAGAGTGAGCGTGCCCTCGACGTGCTTGGCGAGCAGGGCGACGGCGAGGTCTCGCGGCCCGGGAGGGGCCTCGAAGAGTCGACGGACGGTCCGCGTGGCACCCAGCCGACCGGCCAGGGCCCCTTGGACATCACCGTCACCCAGCGTGACCCGGGACGCCCGACGCGCATCGAAGGGGTTGTCGACGGTGTGGAGAATCCGCTCGTCGACCGTCGCCGACATCACGGTGAGAGCCGAGGGTTCCGCGGTGCCGCAGCGCCGCTGGAAGGCCGCCAGTTGGCGTAAGGTGGCAGTGGCCTGCGGGGCCAGTTGAATCTCGTCGACGACGATCTGGGCGCCATTGCACACGAGGGCGAAGTCGATCGGGTAAGAGCCGCGGTACGTGCCGTAACCCCGCAGCAGCGCCCTGGAAACGATCATGTCGAGGGTGCCCACAACGATGGTCGGGCGGAACAGATCGCGGCGCCACTGTTGGAGTTGAGCTGGCGCAAGGCGTCCGCCGCCCATCATCACGTGTAGTGCGATGTTCTCTGCGACATCAAGCCCTTCGAGCCACTCGCTGACGACGCGTTCGGTTTGGTCGATAAGAGCTCGGGTAGGTAAGGCCACCACGAGCCGGCGCGGCGTGGCCTGACGGACAGTCTCGTCCGGATGGAAGAGTCGGCGCCACAGCCAGGGAAGGACCACGGCGAGGGTCTTCCCGGAACCGGTCGGCACCTGGACGAGTTCGGGGAAGCCGTCGTCGGCGATGCGCTGCTGGTACGGGTACGGCGAGATGCCTTGCGGAATATCGGAAGTTGCGGTCGCACGGCGGACCATGTGGGCAAACGACGGGTACGCCACGTCCCCCTGGACTGTCATGGAGTACATGAGAGCACTCACCGCCGACAACCGCATGTCGAGTTTGTCCCGGTGGCCTCCGGGGGCCCGGATTGGGCACCTCGCGGTGCCTCGCCCAGTTCTGCCGACACCCATCGGCTAGCCGGCAGGACCACGTTGCAGCGTCGAACCGTGACCGGACCGGCTCTTCGGCCACACTGGGCACGGCGGTGGGCAGCCGGCCTCGACCGCCGATGGGAGTGATAGCGATGAGCGCGGCGTTCCTGCTCACCTCGTTGGCGATCGTCGCCACGCCCGGCACTGGGGCGATTCTCACGATTGCCGCCGGGCTGCGGGGTGGACGACGGCACGCCCTGGTCACCGCGTTCGGGTGCACGCTGGGCATCGTGCCGCACCTGGCGGCGGCGATCACCGGCACCGCCGCCCTGCTGCGCGCGGGGGGCACCGCGTTCGAAGCCCTCAAGGTGGCCGGAGTGATCTACCTGCTCTTCATGGCCTGGACGACGTGGCGCGACAGCGGTGTCCTCTCCGTCGACGACGGACCGGCAACAGTCTCCGCTGGACGCACCGTGGCCCAGGCGATCCTCGCCAATCTGCTCAACCCCAAGCTCACGCTGTTTTTCTTCGCGTTCCTCCCCCAGTTCGTCGCCCCGGGAACTGCCGAACTGCAACAGATGCTGGGCCTGTCGGCGGTGTTCATGGCGATGACCCTCGTCGTGTTCGCCGGGTACGGGTGGTTCGCGTCGGCGATGCGTCGACACGTCATCGCCCGGCCGCGCGTCGTGCGGCGCATCCAGCGGACCTTCTCGCTGAGCTACCTCGCCCTCGGCGCCAAGCTCGCCACCGTCGAGCGCTGACCCGACGCGGCCACCGCGACACATGCGACGCTGGTGGCATGAGCGAGGGCCTAACCGAGAGCCTGCATCACCGGCAGTTCCGCAACCGCAGCCTGCAGGGCTCCCGATTCGTCGGCTGCGACCTCAGCGACGTCGTCGTGCGCGGCAGCGAGGTCGCGGGGATGGAGATCGACTCACCGTGGCTGCTTGAGAGCGGCGGCCGGTTGGTGGTCAACGGGGTCGACGTCGCGCCCTTCGTCGACGCCGAGCTGGATCGGCGCTTTCCCGGGCGGGAGTTGCGCCGAGCGGCAGACCCGGCCGGAATGCGCGAGGCGTGGGCGGCACTGGAACGGGCTTGGGCGGCAACCGTCGAGCGCGCGTCGGCGATGCCGGCGGGGACCATCGACGCCTCCGTGGCCGACGAGTGGTCGTTCGCCCAGACCGTGCGCCACCTCGTCATGGCGACCGACACGTGGCTCGGCAAGGCTGCTCTCGAGCAGGAGCAGCCCTACCACCCAGCGGGCCTGCCCAACGACGACGGCGACACCGCGGCATACGACCCGGCGGTCTTCTCCCTGCCGACGCCGTCCTTCGAGGTCGTGCTCGACGCGCGGGCCCAGCGTCAAGCGATGGTCCGCGACTTCCTTGCGGCAGTCACCCCCGAGGAGCTCGACGCGCCGCGACGAAACCCGCACTCCCCCAGTCATACCGAGACCGTCCGCTCGTGCCTGAGCACCATCGTCGAGGAGGAATGGGAACACCTGCGGTATGCCGTGCGCGACCTCGACGCGCTCGCCCAGACGCACTCGTCCGCCGACTGAGCCCGCGGCGGTCCTCGACGACCCCCAGTGCGTCACGGCGAGACCGTGTCGCCTCGGCCGCGTCAGGCTCGGCGGCCCGAGGCGACGACGACTCCGAGGATGGCACCGAAGATGAGGTGGCCCATCAGACTCTGCAGGCTCGTGGAGTTGATCTGGAAGACCGGCATTCCAAGCCGGGCGGGCATCGCGACCAGGGCGCCGCCGACCCACCACAGCACGCCGTAACCCATGCCGTACCCGACCCCGGCGATGCGCGACGAGGGGCGGGAGCCCAGCAGGACGGCATACGAGGCGCCGATGGCGGCCGAGATCGCCAGGTGGACGACCCAGCCGACGACGGCCGAGCCGCTGCCGACGAGTTGGGCGACCATGGGGATCATCCCCATCATCTGCATGAGCATGCCGAAAACGACGCCTCCGGCCAGGCCGCCGAGGGCGCCTCGGGTGAGCTGGGTGGTCGTCGTCGTCGATGTCGTGGGTGCGCTCGTCGTGGTCATGATCGTTCTCCTTGTCGGGCGGACCGGAGTGTCCGCGCGGGGAACCCGGTGACCCGGTCGGAGCCTTCCCGTCGTCGGCAAGTTCGGCGAAGATCAGCAGTGATCCAGCACCCGCGGAAGGACGCTGACATGGAGCCGTTCGATGTGGCCGTCATCGGGTTGGGACCGGGCGGCGAACACGTCGCGGGCACGCTGGCCGAACGCGGCCTGCGGGTGCTCGGGGTCGACCGGGGGCTCGTCGGCGGCGAGTGCCCGTACTGGGGGTGCATCCCGACGAAGATGATGGTCCGGGCGGCGGACGCGCTCGCGGAGGCCCGACGGGTCCCGTTGCTCGGCGGCTCGACCGGCGCCGTTGTGCCGGACTGGGCGCCAGTGGCCGCGCGGATCCGCTCGGAGGCCACCGACACGTGGGACGACCGGGTCGCCGTCGAGCGGTTCACCGGCAAGGGCGGGGTGTTCGTCCGCGGGACGGGGCGGGTGCTGTCCCCCACCGCGGTTGCCGTCGGGGACACGACGTATGCCGTGCGCCGCGGGATCGTCGTGGCCACCGGCAGCGCGCCGGCGGTACCGCCGATCCCCGGCCTGGCCGACGTCGGGTACTGGACCAACCACGACATCGTCGAGGCGACCGAGTTGCCCGAGTCCCTCGTCATCCTCGGCGGCGGGGCCATCGGTTGCGAGATCGGGCAGGTGGCCGCTCGATTCGGCGTCCGGGTGACCATCGTCGAAGCGGCGCCACGGCTGCTCCCCCTCGAGGAACCCGAGGCCGGTGCGCTCCTTGCCGAGGTCCTCGTCGCCGACGGCGTCACCGTGTCCGTCGGTGTCGCCGCCGCGGAGGTGGCTCGCGTAGGAGCCGGAGTCGAGGTTCGGCTCTCGGACGGTTCGGTGGCCGCGGGAGCGAAGGTCCTCGTGGCGACCGGCCGCCGCGTCGACGTCGGCAGCGTCGGACTGGACTCGGTCGGAGTCGACGCGACGGCCCGGTCCGTGCCCGTCGACGACCGATGCCATGTGTCCGAAGGGGTGTGGGCAATCGGCGACGTCACCGGCAAGGGCGCCTTCACCCACGTCGCGATGTACCAGGCCGGGATCGTCATCCGCGACATCCTCGGCGAGCCAGGACCGCCCGCGTCCTACCACGCGCTGCCGCGGGTGACCTTCACCGACCCCGAGGTCGGCGCCGTCGGGCTCACCGAGCAGCAGGCCCGCGAGCAACTCCCGTCGGTGCTGGTGGGGCAGACACCCTTGTCGTCGACGACTCGCGGCTGGATCCACAAGGTCGGCAACGAGGGCTTCCTCAAGCTCGTCGCCGACGCAGACCGGGGCATTCTCGTCGGGGCGACCTCGATGGCGCCGGCCGGCGGCGAGGTCCTCGGGGCACTGTCCGTCGCGGTCCACGCCCGGGTGCCGGTGGACGCGCTGCGGTCGATGATCTACGCCTACCCGACGTTCCACCGCGGCATCGAGGCCGCCGTCGCCGCCCTACACTGATCCGCGCCGCGGCGCCCGATACCGCGGTCGGCCAAAGCGTTCAGGGCCGCCGAATCGTTCGGGCTCTGATGCTCCTATTGGCCGTCAAGCCTCGTCAGGCAGATGTAGGTCGATCAACGCGACGGTGTCGCCGTCGAGGATGTAGCGGGCGTGCTCGATGAAGCCCCGTCCCTGGGCGAAGCCGAGTCCGTCGGTGTTGGTCTCGAGCACGACGGTCTCGATTCGACGAGCAGCGAGCCTTCGCGCTTCGGCTAGTTCGCTCTCGAGGTACGCCGTCCCGTATCCGCGGCGGCGGTAGTCGGGCAGGATCCGAACGATGACCGTGGCGACGCCATCGGGCTCGTGCGGCGGTCGGACCGTTGCGTTGCCCACCAACTCGTCATCCACGTAGCCCAGCGTGAGCCGGTGTCGCGTGGACCGCTCGGCGACGTCGCCGGTGGAGAGTATGGCCGTCGGGATGATCGTGTTGTGGATCGTCCGCCAGTCCTCAAGCAGCGGACCGGCCGCGACGACGATGTCGATGGACATTCTGCAAGTCTGCCCGAGCGGGCGACGCGGGACACTACAGATTGAGGGCAGGCCAGCAGCACGCCGGTCGGAAGCGAGTCACGACCGCCCCGAGCGTTCTCATCATTGCTGTCCGGTGATCTGGTCGAGGTAGGTGCGCAGCCGCTCGATGGACGCCTCGTCGGGCAACGGCCGGCCCGGCCACTTCGACAGGGCCCGGTGGAGGGCCTCGTGCTCGGCCGAGGTCTGAGCGCACTTCTGGCACGTCGACAAGTGCTCCTCGAGCCGGGCGATCTCGCCCGGGGTCAGCGGTGCCGCCGGGTCGGCGTCGAGGTAACGCTGGATCCGACGCGCCGACCAGTGGCAGGCGAACATCTGCCGCAGCGACTGCTTCATGAGGACCTTCCAGGGGTGAGGACCGCCGAACCGAGCCGACGGCGCAGTCGGTCTCGGGCACGGGACAGGCGAGACATGACGGTGCCCACCGGCACCCCGAGGACCGCGGCCGCCTCGGCGTACGACAGGTCGTGCACGTCGACGAGCAGCACGGTCGCGCGGAAGCGCGGATCGAGCTCGTTGACAGCCGCCGCGAGTTCGGCCGGCAGGGAGGCGGCCAGGTGGGCCTCCTCGGCGCTCGCCGTGACGCTGGCGCCGAAGGCCGGGCGAGCCTGCTGCAGCAGCGTCCAGTCGCCGACGGGGTCCGGGCGGGTGCGGCGGTTCAGGTTGATGTGGGTATGCCGCAGGATGGTCAGCAGCCAGGCCCGCGGATGCCGTCCGTCGAATCGGTCCAAGGCTCGATAGGCGCGCAAGAGCGTCTCCTGTACGAGGTCTTCGGCGTCGGCCCGAGAACGGGTCAA
>APMI01006904.1_pt1 | contig 20974 bp, 19 predicted proteins | sample 667938 | NCBI WGS metagenome assembly APMI01 (sample SAMN01084076, study PRJNA167559) | wastewater metagenome | biome: Wastewater | place: Denmark: Ejby Moelle, Odense | collected 2011-11-28
AGTCGGCCTGGCCGGCCCGGCCCCGGTGCGGAGGGATCCGCCCGGGGGAACGCCGCCGCCCGAGCCGTTCCCGCGGGTGAGCTGCGACGGCATACTCGGCATGAGCCGTCGATGGGCGGACCTGCCCCAGCGAGGAGTCCCCGATGCAGAAGCTGTCTGGGATCGACGAGATGTTCCTGGGCCTGGACACCGCATACACCGTGGGGCACATCGCCGGGATCGGGCTGTTCACCGAGCCGAAGGGACGGGGCCGGCGACCCGACCGGGTCGAGTTCGTCCGCTCTCGGATCGCCGAACGACTGCCCAGCCTGCCGCCGCTGCGCTGGAAGCTCGAAGGCACCCCGCTGGGCATGGACTCGCGCACCTGGGTCGAAGTCGAGCACGTCGATCTCGACGTCCACATCCGGGGCGTGCGGATGCCCGACGGCAGCAGCACCGAGGACTTCGTCGCCCGCATTGACGCGATCATGGAGATCCCGCTGGAGCGGGATCGTCCGATGTGGGAGATGTACGTCATCGAGGGCATCGCCGGGGGGCGGTACGCCTACCTGTTCAAGATCACCCACGGGGTGGCGGACGGCGCGACGCTGTGGACGGTGTTCGACCACCTATCCGACGCACCGGCACAGCGCGTCGAGGCCACCGCGCCGGATCCCGAGGAGGGGGCCAGCCCGCCGGTCCGCGTGGGTCGAGGTCTGGCCGGCGCCGCCAAGCGGCCGATGGCCCTCGCGCGGTTGTCCGGCCGATTGCTCCAGTGGGCTGCGGGGGAGCTGCGCGAGGAGAAGCTCGCCGCGGTGCCGGCGACGCTTGCGCGGTTGGCTCCGGGGCGCCTCGGGCGTCCGCTTGCCGCGGTGGCCAACCGGCTCAACGGCGACGCCCCAGACGTGGCCCCGCTGTTCCCGACCGTCATGGCCCCGCCGAGCCCGTTCAACGGCAACCTCACGGGTCGGCTGTCCCTGGTCAACCTCGAGGTGCCGATCGCCGAGTTGCGCCGAGCCGGTCAGGTCGTCGGGGGGACGATCAACGACGGTCTGCTCGCCGCCGTGACCGGCGCGCTACGTGACTACATGATCGACCACGGGGGCGCGGGCCACGAAGCCCTCATCACCTCGGTGCCGATCTCGTGGCGCACCGGCGCGGAGAAGGAACGGTGGGCCAACCAGATCTGGATGCTGTTCGTGCCCCTACCGGTGCACCTCGCCGACGCCCGCACCCGCCAGGCCGAGGTGCTGCGTCAGACCGGCATCGCCAAGGCGAACTGGGCCAGGATGCCCGCCCACTTGCTGCGCGAGGGCAGCGGCCTGCTGCCCGGGGAACTCATGCGACCGGCGATGCAGGCCATGGTGAAGATCCCCGACCGGCTCACCCCCCGGCTGTTCAACCTCAGCGTCTCCAACGTCAAGGGCCCGGCCCGCAAGCCGACGTACGACGGTGTCGAGATGGACAACTACCTCGTCTACGGCTTCCTCGCCCCAGGGGTGGGCCTGCTGATCGGGTGCATGAGCTACGCCGACATCTGCAACGTCACGCTCACCGGTTGCCCCGACGTCGTCACCGACCTGGCCGGCCTGAGCGAGCTGATCCGGGTCAACCTCGATGTGATCCTCGCCCAGGAGACCTGATGCCCGTTCCCGATCGCGATCCCACCCACTAGTTTGGTATGTAGCGCAGTGACCAAGGATCCGCGACCGCTCGGCCACTGAATCGACAGGCAGGACCACGGTCGCCGACGGACGAAGAAAGCAGGAGCGATGCAAAGAGTTAGCGGGCTCGACGAGTTCTTCATGTGCCTGGACACCGAGAAGACGACGGGGCACATCGCAGGCATCGGGATGTTCACGCCCAAGAAGAAGTTCGACCACACCGACTTCATCCGGCAGCGGATCCTCGACCGCCTCCCGGTGCTGCCCCTGCTCAAGTGGAAGCTCGAGGGGACGCCGCTGGCTTTGGACTCGCGGCACTGGGTGACGATGGACCACCTCGACCTCGACCGCCACGTCCACACCGTCACCCTGCCCAAGCCGGGCACCGAGGACGTTTTCTGGGCCAAGCTCGACGAACTCATGGAGATCAACCTCGAACGTGACATCCCGATGTGGCAGCTGTATGTCGTCGAGGGCATGGAGGGCGGCAAGTTCGCCTACGTCTTCAAGGTCAGCCACGGCCTCGCCGACGGCAGCGCCTTGTGGACGATCTTCGACCACCTCTCCGACGACCCGCAGTTGCCGATGCACGAGATGCTCGGAGCCCCGACCGAGGGCGACCCGATGCCCAAGCGAATCAGCCGCGGCGTCCAGGGGGCACTGCGCAAGCCGGCCCGCACCGTGCGGCTGGGCCGCGAGCTCGGCGAGTGGTTCGTCGACGTGGCCAAGAAGGAGAAGATGGCCGCCGTCCCCGCCACGATCGCGCGGGTCCTGCCCGGGGGGATGAGCAAGCCGTTTGCCGCGGTCGCGAACAAGCTGGGCACGGCCGAGGGCACAGTCGCCTCGCTCTACCCGAAGCTCAACGCCCCTAACAGCCCGTTCAACGGCAACTCCTCCGGCAAGACCCACCTGGTCTACGAGAAGGTGAAGATCTCCGACCTGCGCGCCGCGGGCAAGGTCGTCGGCGGCACGATCAACGACGCCGTCCTCGCGATCATGGCGTCGACGTTGCGCGACTACATGGAGGCGCACGGCGGGGTCGGCAACGACCCGATCATTGCGGCGGTGCCCATCTCGTGGCGTTCGCCCTACGAGGTCGAGGGCAAGTGGGCCAACCAGGTGTGGATGCTCTTCATCCGCATCCCGGTGCACCTGTCCGACCCAAAGGAGCGGCTCATCTTCTGCCACGACGAGATGGTCGTGGCCAAGGCGAACTGGGACAAGATGCCCTCGCACCTGCTGCGCGAGGCGTCCTCCCTCATGCCGCTTGACCTCGTCCTCAGCCCCGGCGTCAACGCGATGCTGCGCATCCCGAACAAGTTGGTGCCGCGGCAGTTCAACATCAGCGTCTCCAACGTCAAGGGCCCGACGAGCAAGCCGATCTTCAACGACCTCGTCATGGAGGACTACTTCGTCTACGGGTTCCTCTCGCCCGGCGCTGGCCTGTTGCTCGGCGGGATGAGCTACGGCGACCTGCTCAACCTCACGACGACCGCCGACCCCGGCATCGTCCCGGACGTCGAGACGTTCCCGGCCCTGCAACGCAAGGCCCTGGACGAGTTGCTCGCGTTGGCCAACGCCCGAGCCTCGTAACGCCCCGCTGATCGGTATGCCGTGTGCCCCCAACCCGGGGGTGCACGGCATACCGGCGTCCGGGCCTGCGTCGTCGTGTCGGGGCCGGTACGCGACGCGCTCTGGCAGGCTGAGCGGTATGCCGCACGGCGCACGGGTATGGGTGCAAGGCCGACTCGTCCAACCGGACGATCCGGTGGTCGGGGCGCTCGACCACGGCCTCGTCGTCGGCGACGGGGTGTTCGAGGCGACCAAGATCGTCGACGGCCGTCCGTTCGCCCTCGGGCGCCACGACCGGCGGATGGACCGCTCGGTCGCGGGCCTTGGGCTACCGCCGGTCGACCACGCCCTGCTGCACCAGGGCATCGCGGCCGTGCTCGCCGATGGGCCCCCGATCGGCTTCGGCAAGCTGCGCTATTGGGTCACCGCGGGGACCAACACTCTGGGCACCGACCGCGCCCGCCCCCAGCTGCGCTACTTCGTCGCGGCCGAGCCGCTGCCGCCCGGTCCCGCTTCCGGACCGGTCCACGTCGTGCACTGGACCCGCAACGAGCGCTCCGCGACAGTCGGACTGAAGACGACCTCGTATGCCGACAACGTCGTCGCGCTGGCCGCGGCCCGGCGCCGCGGTGCGGTAGAGGCGCTGTTCGCCAACACCCGCGGGGACCTGTGCGAGGGCTCCGGATCCAACGTCTTCGTCGTTGTCGACGGACAGATCCTCACGCCCTCGCTGGAGTGCGGGCCGCTGGCCGGGGTAACCCGCGACCTCGTCCTGCAGTGGTGTGCCGCGGCGGGGATGCCGGTGCGCGAACGACGGCTGCCGCTGGACATCCTGCACACCGCCGACGAGGTCTTCCTCACCAGCTCGACGAAGGATGTCTTCCCCGTCGACGCGGTCGACCAGCGTCGGCTGGCCCCCGGCCCGGTGACCGCCGCGGCGGCCGACGTGTTCCGCGCGCATGCGGCCGCCGACATCGACCCCTGAGGCATGCCATGTCATGAGGCGGTCGGCCAGACGCGGCGTGCTGGCGATGTCGTTGCCGCAGCCGGACGCGCCCGGCCACGCGGCATACCGGCCCGCGGTTTCGACTCGCGCGAGGCGACGGGTATCGTTTCCCCTCGCGGTCCAGCCGTTCGGACGTGTAGCTCAGTTGGTTAGAGCGTTCGCTTCACACGCGAGAGGTCGGGGGTTCGAGTCCCTCCACGTCCACCCCACGCACAAGGTTCGAACCCTTGCCAACGTCAATGTTGGTAGAGGTTCGGGCCTTGTCGTCCTCTGCGAGCCAGGTGAGGGCGTTGGCGTTGACCTGCGGGTCGAGCAGCATTTCAAAGGGCCGATTGTGCTCGACGCGCAGCTCGTCATCTTCGTCGATGTAGACCTTGGTGAAGAACGCCTGGTTGCATAGCCGCCGGTTGGTGTCGTCGCAGCGGCTGTAGATGTCGGCGCAGTTCGCGAGGAGACCGAGCGCGTCGTCGAGGTGGGCGCGGGCGTCGGCGTAGTCGCCGTAGTGGGCGTCGATACGCTGGGTCACTTTGTCGAGTTCGGCGGTGATGCGGTCCTGCTCGCGCTTGAGGACGGTCAGCGGGATCGCGTCGGCGTAGTGGGCTTGCATGAGCCGGTCTTGCTCGCCTTCGAGCCGGTCGCGGTTCGCGGTGAGCCGGGTGAGCTCCTCGGTTTCGGAGGCCATGAGGTGGTCGAACTCGTGGTGCAGCATCCCGGCGAGAGCGTCCTGCTGGGCCGGGGTGATCTGGACGCGCGTGTAGTAGTCCTCGACGAGCTTCTCAACGTCTTCGATGAGCATGGCCTGGCGGGTGCAGTCGGTGCGCTTGGAGTGCCGACCCGAGCACACGAAGTAGCAGTAGACATTGCCGTGGCGGTTCTTCGCGTTGGAGACGATGAGCCGTGAGCCGCACTGTCCGCAGTGGACCGTGCCTTTGAGGTAGTGGCCGTGGACTTGGGTTGCTTCGACGGCGTGCTGGTGCGCGGTGAGCACGGACTGGACCTGATACCAGACTTCGGCGGGAACCAGCGGCGGCTGGTTGCCTTTGTAGCGGGTGCCCCGGTAAATGACATCGCCTTTGTAGTAGGGGTTCGTCAGCATCCGGTGAACTGTGGAGACAGCCAAGGGTTTGGCTGGGCGTCGTGGTGTCGGGAGGCTCCGTAGACCCCGCGAGGTGAGCTCGTCATGGAGCTGGCTGACGCTCCAGTCTCCAGAGGTGTATGCCTTGAACGCCCATTCGATCATTGGTGCTCGCTCGGGGTCGAGTTCGACGGTGCGCAGCTCGCGCCCCAGCTCGTCTAGTTTGCGGACGTTGAGGTAGCCGATGGGTGCCTTGCCGTTGGTGCCACCGCCGATGGCCTTCTGGTTCATACCTTTGGCGACCTCGGTGGCGAGGTTTCGGGAGTAGAACTCAGCGATCGTGGACATGATGCCGTGCAGCAGCATCCCCGAGGGCGTCTCGTCGATGTTCTCCGTCGCCGACACGAGCATGACCCCGCACTGTTGGAGAGCGAGGTGGATGCTCACGTCATCAGCCCGATTACGAGCGAGCCGGTCGACCTTGTGAACGATGCAGTACGAAACCTTGTTCGCTTTGACGTACTGGATCATCCGCATCAGTTCGGGCCGGTCGGCGGACTTGGCAGAGGCCCCGGCGTCGATGAACTCTTCGAGGATCCCGGCACCGAGTTGCTCGGCTTTGCGCCGGGTGGCTTCGCGTTGCGCTGGGATCGAGAAGCCCTCGTCGGTGCCGCCCTTCTCTGCTTGTTCGCGGGTGGAGACCCGCAGGTAGGACACGGCTACAGCGCCGCCCTTCGGTGGTTCGATCAGGCTGGCCGTTGGATCATCAGCGACGGTTGTCATCTGGACGCTCACTCTCACGCGGTTCGGCCCTCGCGCTCCCCGTTGCCGTGGGAGGGGTGTTGATCGTGAGAGCAGCCGGTGAAGGCTGTAGGGCGAGACCCGGATCGGGTCTCGGTGCGTGTTGCCCGCCAGATGACGAGGTTTGAGCCACAACACCCCGCGTCGCGAGGCTTGTACGTTGATTCTACCTGGCCGCATCCGACGCGGCCAGGGCAACCGAGTCCGCGCGGTACGTGTCGGGCGGTCGGGCCGCCGCGCGGGCGGCTCTGCTTTCTCCGGTCTCCTGTAGCGTCAGCCGGATGAGGACTTCGGCGAGTTTGTGAAGATCGGCTCGGTCGCGGTGGACGGCGCGGACGGAGAGTGACCGTTCCTCGTACGGGCGACGGTTAGTCTTCTTGGCGTAGCGGGTCATCGGCCTATGGCGCTTCGTCATCGTCGCCGAGGGTCGCGTAGAACTCGTCTTCGGCTTCCTGGCGCTTGCGGACCTGGGCGATCACGAACTCGACGAACTCGACGTCGCGGTCGTCAAAGGTCACGTCCTGGATCGGGGCCTGTGGCTCTTCACCGGGCCAGAGTGCCTGACGGGTCGGGCGGTCCCGATCGCCGCGCGTGCCGCAGGCTGTGACCCAGTAACGGAGCCGTTCGCGTGCGTCGGCGAAGTCTCGATGCCAGCCAAGCGGTGCTGAGGCGTCCTGCTCAGGGTCGTATGCGGCGAGCCAATGCAGATGCAGCGCGGAGAGTTCCCACATGAGTTCCGGGTGGTGGTGCCAGAACGGCGGGATCACCGATGCCTGGAGACCGTAGGTGAGGCGAAGCCAGTCCACCCACCGGTTGAGTGCGAGCCATTCCTGCTCCAGCTCGTGAGCTGTCAGAAGGTTCCAGTTCACCGGATGCGGGGGCTCGGGCATGTCGGCGTTCGTGACGCGCGGTGGTCCATCGAATACGTCGGGTTCGTCGGCTTCGGGCAGATCAGAGTCCCGCAGCTCGGGATGTTGTTCGCTCATGGTCGGCTCCCGATCACATGCTGACGGACGAGGCCTGCGCCGTCGGCGTCGAGCGCTGCGGCGGCTCGTAGGCGGCGGCTTCGCGAGCCACCTGGTTGCGGGGTGAGCGATCCACCTCGTAGCGCGTGCGGGCTGCGTCGTGGCCGATCCTCTTGGCGACGAACTCCTCGGTCTCAACCGCCTGGCCGTTGCGCTCGTAGTTGACTTCGCGCGTGTATCCCTCGGCGATGAAGTTGTCGCCCGGAAAGAAGTTTGCGTGGGCGTGCTCGGCGGAGCGGCCGAACATCACGAGGTGGTGGTAGGTCGTCTCTGTCCGCGTGAACGAGCCATCCTCTTCGCGGCGGAAGTGCTCCTTGCCGATCCGGGCGAAAAACCTCGCGTCTCCCTTGGCGGTCTGTGTGAGCAGCGGGTCGGAAGCGATGAATCCCGAGAGGGACTCCTGCGTATGAATGGCCATGAGCCTTTCCTCCTGATCTCAGGCGGCCAGCTCGTTGCGGCCGCTGTACCAGGCAGGTGCGCCCCCGTGCCCATGCCGTGCGTCAGGGTGCTGGCCGGCGTAGGAGGGCTTCGAGCTCGACGCGATCGCTGCGGAGCTGTGCCGCATCGGGACGGTTAGGCCAGGCGCGCAGGTCGGTCACGATGGGTGGTGCGGAGCGCAGCAGCGTGATCCCGGTACCGAACGGGAGGGTGCGGATACGGTCGGGAGGCAGGATCGGCACGCGCCGTATGGAGCGCTGGTTCGACCGGGTGCCGCGATCACCGAGGGTGACGGAGTCGGTGTATTCGTCGCGTTCGCCGATGAGGGTGGAGAGGTCTTGAAGGTCGCGGCTGTTGGATGCGCCGCCGAGGATGATCTTGACGATGCTGGCATCCCAGATCGCCCCGGCCTGATGCTCGCTCCATCGGTCGCGCGCTTGGGCGAGGGACTGCAACACCGGCATGGTCGTGATCCCGGTACCACCGCCCTCAGCCATCAGTGTCGGCAGCGACGGCAGGGGTGCGAGGTTGCCGATCTCGTCGAGCGCCAGCAACAGCGGCGGATCAAGCCGGGCTCCGGGCGACCGTGCGGCGAGTCGGCGGGCGGTTTCGATGAGGTCTTCCACGAACGCGGCGACGAGCGCGGCGGATGCGCCTGCGCCGGCTCCGGTGGCCAGCAGGTAGAGGGTGCCTTGTTGGGTGAGGAAGGTTTCGGGGTCGAAGTGCTCGTCCGGTCCCGGGGTGATGGCATCGAGCACACGCGGGTCAGCGAGGGCTGCCAGCGCCAGGGAGACGCCTTGCCAGATGCTGTCACGGGTCTTGGGGTCCGCATCGATCATCGCGCCGAGCGAGTCACCCCACCCCATCGCCGCGTTCGGGTGCGAGTTCAGGATTGCAACAGCCTCGGCAGCGGCGCTGGGGTCGAGAGTCCACCGAAACAGCTCAGCCGACGGCCTGCCGTCGAGGGCAGCGGCGTGGAGCAGCGCTTGGAGCGCGGTTCGGGTTTTCCCTTCCCAGAACCCGCCGGACTCCACCCCGCCGGAGGAGAGGCCCGTGGCGGCGGCGAGACCGTTGGCGCGGATCATCGCGGTCAGCGGGTCCTCGCAGCCGCGCACTGGCGACCAGCGCAGCCCCGCAGGGATTCCCTCCGCCAAGTGCTGGGGGTCGAACACCGCGAGCGGTCCGCCCTTGTCTCGGCGAGCTTTCAGCGTCGCAGTGAGATTGTCGGGCCGTGTGCTGGTGGTGACGACGGCTCCGGGTGCGTCGAGGATCGCGTTGATGACCACGTGCAGGCCTTTGCCGGAGCGAGGCGGGCCGATCAGCAGGATCGAGTCCTCCACCGACGCCCACACACCGGTGCCGCGGCTGGTGCCAAGGAGGTAGCCGACATCGGCAGGTGTCGGTGTCGTCAGTGATGGGCGGAGGGTTTCGGCGCGGTGCAGGAGGGCTTTCGCGGATGCGGTGGTCTTGACCTCCTGAGCGGTCGCGATGCCTGCGAGACGGTGTGGGTCGGTCTCGACCTTGCGGTTGTGGCGACGCAACCACATCCACACCCAGGCAACACCAGCTATCAGTACGGTGAGCAGCAGCGCCGTGACGATCCAGTAGACGACCGGGCTGAGGTCTTCGGCGTCGAGGGCCCCGGCCGGGTCGGTGGGGTTGAACAGCACCCCGAGCCCCGACGCTGGATCTGCAAGTGGTTGGGGTGTGCCACCGAGGAAGGCGGCGACTGATCCGGCTACTCGGAGGATGAGCGCAAGGCCGAAGGCTCCGATCAGGGCGATGAGAGCGGCGTTGGTGAGTTCGTCGCCCATGCTCCCGCCCTGACTCGGGTTCATTGCAGCCGCCGCACGACTGTCGTGCCCGAGATACGCCCGAACAGGATCGCCTCACTCGTCGAGTCAGGCGGGAGGTTGTCGAGATCGACCAGCACCCGAGCGGTGCCGGCCCCGGCGGCGTCGGTGTGGCTCACGATGACCGCAACGGCGACATCCTCACCGGGCAGGAAGCCCTCGCCCTCCACCTCTATGAGCCGCAGCGCACGTGGCGCGGCAGCTCGGCGGCCGCGCCGTGTTCCCGGCACCGGTTCATGCTCAACGGCTCGTGCAGGTGGGGTTGGTTTGCGGGCGTGGATGATGTCGGTGAACACACCGCCGTCGCACTCGCGGACCTCGACCCGCACCGAAACGGTGCGGTCTTTCGTGATCTCGTCCATCAGTGACCCGAACGAAGCGCGAGTCCAGGGTCCCGCAGCCGGTGACGGATGCTCGGCGCCATCGACGGTCGTGGTCAGTGTCCCGTCGGTGGCGGCGGTGATGATCACGTTGGGCAGATCGACGGGCACCTCGGGTGCGCGGTCGGACGGGTGGGAGTGGCGAGGGTGTGCGAGGTTCATCGGTGACCTCCAGAGGCTCGCGAGCTCGTATCGAACAACGCCAACTCGGCAGGATGCAACTGGTGCTGGGTCACGAAGCTTCTGGCTTTGATCCGCCAGAGCCCTTGGCCGACGCCGAGGTTCGGCAGGAGTTGCTGTTCGGTGCCGGTCAGGCCAAGCGCCGAGGCGGTGGGTCCGAGCTGGTCGGATTCCTGCCGGTACACGATTCGGGTCTCCGCATTCGCCAACAGCGAATTGGCGAGTGAACGCATGGCGGAGCCTTGATCGCCGACGTTGTCGAGGTCGGAGAGCTTGTGAAAGATCAACATATTCGCGATCCCGTAATGCCGAGCGAGCCGCCAGTGCGCGTCCATCCGCCGCAACAGCGCCGGGTGGGACATGAGCCGCCAGGCCTCGTCGTAGATCACCCACCGCTGCCCACCGTTCGGATCGAGCAGCGCCGATTCCATCCACGCCGACGAACACGTCATCAATACCGAGATCAGGGTCGAGTTCTCCGTCACCCGCGACAGGTCGAGGGAGATCATCGGCAGCGACGGATCGAACCGCACCGTGGAGGGGCCGTCGAACAGCCCGGCGAGGTCACCGGCAACGAGACGACGCAGGGCGTGGCCGACGAGACGGCCGTCTTCGGCCAGACGTCCGTCGGGGTCGGTGCTGGGGCTGAGGATGTGGTCAACGACCATCGGCAGGATCGGCACCTGGTTCTCCCGCACCGTCTGCGTCAACGCTAGGTCGATGGCGGTGTGCTCCAACGGCGACAGCCCGCGCGCCAGCACTGTCTCGGTGAGTGCGCCGATCAAGTCCCGGCGTCGTGCGGCGACGGTGGCGGCCCACTGCTCGTCCGAGAGCCCCGAGGGGCGGTGGCCTTCGTCGAGGGGATTCAGGCGGGTATTGAGTCCGTGGCCGAGGACGATGGCCCGGCCACCGACAGCGTTAGCGACGGCAGTGTGCTCACCCTTTGGATCGCCGGGGACATAGACCCTGCGGCCGAACGGTATTGACCGCGTGTAGAGCGACTTGGCGAGCGAGGACTTGCCGGAGCCGACGATCCCGGCCAGCACAACGTTGGGGGCGGTGATGATGCCGCGTGCATACAACACCCACGGGTCGTACACGAAGCTGCCGCCGGAGTAGAGGTCCTGGCCGACGAACACCCCATCGGCACCGAGGCCGCCTTCGGCGACGAACGGATACGCCCCGGCCAAGGTCGCCGACGTGTCCTGGTGGCGTGGGAGCCGGAACCGCCCCGGCGTTCGGAGCTGTGCCGCGCCCTGTTCGCCGCTCTTGAGCAGGTAGATTGTGGCGCGCCGCTCAGCGCGTTCCGCCTCGGCCTTGGCTTTCGCGACATCGAGTTCGGCCTTGCGCTGCTCAGCATGGAGCCGGGCTTCCGCGCGGCGGCGCTGTTTGCGGAGCTTGCGGCGTTCCTTCGACGGCGCGACCAGCACGGCGGTGTGGAGGCGCTCCTTGTCGGTGGTCACAGTCCCAGACCTCGTGCCTGCTTGACCGCCGTAATCTTCGCGGGCTCGAACCACGACCGCTCCTGCTTCGGTTGCGGCACATCAGGACGCTTTGGAGCACCCGGCGAGGAGTACGAGACCAGCAGCTCCGGCCCATCCTGCGACGGCTCATCAATCGCTTCGGCGCTCGCGTCGGGATCGGAGTGACGGCGCAGCAGCGAGACATACCCGACGTGCGGGTTAACGACCAGGGCGTAGTCGCCCGAGATCATCACCCGGTCGTTGGTGCCCTGCCCGGGTTCGTCGTAGACGTACCCGTTCTCCAACGCCGCCTGCGTGGTCTCCTCGCCGTAGTCCCACTGCGCGAGGTAGTCCACAACATCGACATGCCCCAGTTCGCCGAGAATGCGCAACGGGCGGTCAGCCTCGTCGCCTTGGAGGAACACCACGTTGATCCATCGCGACGGCACAGTTTCGTCGATGGTCAGTTCGGGATGCCAGGCGATCCGCCCCGCAGCGGCGAACCCCTCAGCGAGCCGGTCGTAGGCCTGATCGACCAGACGCCCAGACCGGCGCAGTTTCTCCGCTGTGGCGAGAGCGTCACGTACTCCGGCTGCGTGGTTGCCGTCGTCGTTGAACGCGTGGGCGGCCTTCCGCTCGTGCACATCGGCGAGCTGTTCCAGCACCTGGTGGAGTGACCGCATCCCAGCAGACAGGTCTCCGATCACTCCGTACATCTGAGCGGGCTGATCGAACGTTCGGCTCGCGTGCGCAAGCCCGCGCAGAGCTTCGGACGCTTCCGTGGCGTCTGCTGTTGGGTCGAAGAACGTGGACATCATGGACCTCCCTTGTGCTGTGTGATGGGGAGGTACGCACAAGCGGCCCGGGAAGAATGTCCGTGGTCCGGCCTACTGTTGTATCGACGGATAGGCATACGAGCAGGGGCCCTACAAAGTGAGCGCAAGTCAGTACCGAAGCCAGCTGGATCGCAAACGCAAGCAGCGCATTGACGCGGACAAGAAGGCCGGTGAGTATCGATCGAAGGAGTCCTCGAAGCGTACTGACGCTGCCAAGGCCCGACAGGCAGCAGCTAAGACATCGAGCACCTCAACCCACAGCAGCAAACTTCGCGAGGCCGATCGCAGGGAGAAGGAAGCCGAGACCGCAGGCAAGGAGGCCAGCCGCTGGCAGGCACGGGCAGCCGGATACGCGAAGGAAGAGGCTGCCCTCCAGGGCAAGCTCGCCCGAGCCGAGCAGTCCGAGACTGATGCGGCAGAACGACGCCGCAAGAGCGAGCAACAGCGCACTGACCGGCGAGTAGCCGCCGAACGCGCCCAGTTGGAGTCGAGGGTCATCGGTGCCGAGGTAGCCGTGACCACCGCGCTGCGTCACCTTCCCGCGCCGAAGCGAGAAAAGCTCCGGGTGCTCATGCTTGGAGCCTCAGCCGAAGGCGACCTCCGTGTGGGGAGGGAACAGAAACGCATCCGGGCTGCGGTGGAGTCCGCTCTGCATCGCGACCAGATCGAACTCGACGTGCGGCCAGCCGCGACCACCGCGGACCTACTGGACGGGGTCACCAAGTTCCGCCCTCACGTGGTGCACTTTTCTGGCCACAGCAACGATGACCTGATCGTGTTCGAGGACGAAACAGACGCACCCCACGAAGGTGTGATCGTGACGGCGCGTGCGTTTGCGCGAGCGATCAGCGCGACCGACGATCCGCCGCTACTCGTCCTGCTGAACTCCTGCCGTTCTACAGCCCAGATCGACGATCTGGTGACGCAGGTAGTTCCGTTCGCTATTGGGATGGCTGACAACATCGAAGATGCGGACGCGATCAACTACGCCGCGCAGTTCTACGCGGCGGTCGCCAACGGGCAATCCATAAACTCTTCCCACCTGTCGGGACAGGCTGCGCTTGAACTCGCGGGACTGGACAGCGCCGATCTCCCGACCCTCGCTTGGGCAACCGACGTCGATCCATTAACCACGGTCCTCGTAAAGCCCACGGTCTGACTCAGACCTTCCGACACAGCGGCAGTGCGGCAGCGGTGAACGCGACGGCCTGCTGACCCACGAGGAGCCTTGTCTCACAGGACGCTTGGATCGCGGCTTGCTCGATCGCGGCGACGGCGGCGTCGAGTTCCTCCACGCTTGGTGCTGAGACGGCGATGAGGCCGGTGTAGCGGAGGATGCCGTGCCCGGCGGTGAGGTCGGCTTCTTGTTGGAGCACGTCGTGGTACTCGGCGGTCTGGGAGGCGTCTTCGATCTGGCCGATCTTCGCTCGTTGGGCATGGTCGGAGATGTGCTCGACCTTCTTCTTGCGGATGTCGCGGGCGGCTTGGTCGGAGCGCATAGGGGTGCAGATCAGCGAGAACGACCGCTGGATACCGGTGGACAGCAGTACCGGGGACAAGAACCCCGGATACACCAGCGATCGGGGCCATTCACTGATCCACAGCACCGCATGGTGGGCGGAGTCGGTGCGGAGTCTGCCCCAGGTCTCGGTGACCGCTACCGGTCCTGCGGTGGCGAGCGATTGGCCGAGCTGGCCGTGGCGTTCGAGGGTGGCGGCGATGGCGGGGTCGTAGGCGGAGCGCAGCATGACGGCGATCTGCCCTGGTGTGAGCCAGCCCGACGGTGCGAGGTCGGCGGAGCGGAGCGCGGCGACGAGGGTGTTCATCTCTTGGCGCAGCACGTTCGCCGCGCCTCGGATGCCGCCGCCTGCGGTTCTGATCTGCCGGGCCGCCGCCTTCATATCCAACGACAGCGACAGCGTGGTGGCATGGCGTTCACCGGCGGGTCCAGCGCGTTCGATCAACTCGGCGTAGGTGTCGGCGGACCATGACCCATCAGCAGTGCCGTGCGCGGCCCACCATTCGGCGAGTCCGGTGCCGGAGTCCGGCAGAGTACGCTCCAACACCTGCAACGTGGCAACTCGGCCGGAACGGCACACGGTGGCGAGGACGCGTCCCCAGGAGGTGACGCGACGTTCCTGCTCGCCGGGGTCGAGGAGCACGAACGCGGGGTGGGTAACTTCGCAGACCACGGTCAAGGTGGCGGCGTGGGGGTCGTGGATCATCCCGGCCCCGGTGTCGGGATCGTCGAACTCCCGCAGTCGTGCCGTGTCGCCTGGTAGCGCGAGCGTCCCGACAGGACGGGGCACGACGGTCCTTCGGAGGTAGAGGAGTTGCCCGCCGGTGCCGCGCCACAGCCACCAGCACGCTACGGGCAGCCATTCCACGATCGGTCGGCCTGCGATGGGAATCCAGGTCAGCGCGGCCGAGAGCACCCAGACGGGTGCGGTGTACGCGAGGAGCATCCCGCCTCCTGCGTAGAACGCGACGATCAGCGTCGCACCGCCGATGGCGAGGGTGATCAGTTGCGTCAACGACAGGCCGAGGAGGACGCCGCGGCGAGAGAGGCGGGAGAACTTCACTGGCGCGAGATCGCCCGTGCTGCGGTGATTCTGGTTCGAGTTCACGATCTACTACTCCTTCGACGCTCGTGGCGCTGGCGGCGGGGTGGGCTTCGGCGGCGGCGGTGGAGGCGCTGGATCGCTCCTCGGTGCGGGCGGTGCTGAACTCGATGGCGGCGGCACTTGAGTGGGCGTAGCCGGAGTTGATGTCGCGGGCGGTGGGGGCGCTGCCTGGGCGGCGGCATCGGCAGCATGCTCGCCCTGGGCGCCTAGTGCGGTACCCGCTTTGGGTCCGGCAGTTCCAGCTCCCTTGGCAACCTGAGCGCCCACGACCACGGCCGCAGCAGGTCCAGCAGCTGCGGCACCGCCACCTGCGGCAGCGCCGCCACCGGACGCGGCGGCTCCACCACCTGATGCCTCAGCACCAGCCGATGATGCGGGTGTCGGCTTCGGCGCGGGCGGCGCGTTACCACCACCACCTCGTCCAGCACCACTGCCGCCGCTTCCGGTGTCGCCTGCACCGCCGAGTACCTTCTTCGGCTCCGCACCACCGCCCGCGCCGCGTCCGGGGACGGGGATAGGCCGGTTGAGTGCGTGTTTGGCGTCTTGTTCGGAGCCGATGGCGTGGTACATGTCGAAGCCGACGAACGCGATGAACTTGTACGTCAGGTACGGGGCGAAAGCCGCCATCGCCATTAGCACGATCCCGGCGATGGGGTCGCTGATCGAGGCCAGGTCGGCGTCGATGGGTGCGGAGACTTCGGTGATCGCAACGAGGAACATCACGACCAGCACGAGTTTGGAGCAGATCAGCGCGACGACGAACATCGCCCACTTCCCGATCCACCCCCGCGAGGCGTCCCAGGACGCGCCGCTGAACGCGAGCGGTGCGAATACGATTGCGACCAGTAGCAGTGCCTTCCGTACGAGGAGGGAGAGCCAGACGATGGCGGCGGCGGTGATCGCGAGTCCGGCCATGAAGATCGTGATGATCGCCCCGACACCGGGGGCGGCGATGTTGATCCCCACCAGGCCGGCAACCATGAGGGCGATCTTGTCGCCCATCGACTCGGTGGTCTCGCCGGCTGCTTGGACGATCCCCAAGCACAGCTGGTCGACGACTTCCAGCATGAGCGCGGTCAGCGTGATGACGACGAAAGACCCGAGCACGGATTTTGCGAGGCCGAGGGCGGCTCGGGTCAGTGCGGTGGGGTCGCGGCGGATGAGGCCGGTGATGAGTTGGAGGCAGAAGAAGATCAGCATCACGAATACCGCGATACCGAACAGCAGGTTGTAGACGCTGATGTAGCCCGGCCGGGTGACATCCACGAGGGTGGTGGTGTCGAACACTGACCAGACCGCCTCGAACAACCAGCCCGCGGCGGCGCCCATCGCTTGGGCGAGCCAGTCGAACGGTGCCGCGACCAGAGTGGCGGCTCCCTCGCCGACCGCATCGCAGACCGAGGAGATCACCGGGATGTCACACACGCTCATCGCAAACCACCAAGCCTCTCGACGCCGGGTCAGACTTGCTGGCCGACGTTCCAGAAGAAGTTGATGAGCGTCACGGACGCGCCGCAGATCACCGCTGCACCGCAGGAGACGAGGACGCCGATCTTCCCCCGCGAGGCGAGGTGCGGGTTCGAGGAGTTCGCGCCGAAGCCCCACACGATCGCCGAGACGATCAGTGCCAACACGCTGAGGATGAGACCGATGGTCATCACCGCGCCAACGATGGTGCGCAGTTGGTTGATTCCCGGCAAGCCATTGGTGTTTGGGTCGATGTTGATGTCCATCGGCACCAGGGCGACGGCGGGCAGAACGGTGGTGGTGAGCAGATCGAACACGATGAGTCTCCTTGACGAGCGGCGGTCCGCCTGCGGGAATCGCAGACGGGTACACGCCACAGGTGCGCCCGCCCATCCGAGCCGAGACGCAGCGATGCCCACGCCACCGCGGGCGTGGGCATCGGCAGAGGCTGGACGTTCTGGATGTCAGAGTTGCTGGCCGAGGTTGATGAGCCAGTTCATCCACGCCACCCCGCCACCGGCGAGGATGGCGGCACCAACGGCGACGAGGACGCCGATGCGGCCTTTGCTGGCGGTGGCGTAGTTGCCGTGGGCGGAGGCGATGGCCCACACGATCGCTGAGATGATCAGCATGAGTACGGCGATGATCAGCACGAATGTGAGTAGTGCGCCGACGACGGCGCGCAGATCGCCGATGCCGCCGAGCCCGTTGAAGTCGGGAAAGATGCCCATCGTGGTCACCCAACCGGGGATCGCAAGTATTCGAAGCGTTCGAAATCCATGCTGGCGAGGTGCGCAGGCAGGACCGCCGCCGTCGGGCTAGCGTTGAAGTGTGGACGCATGGACTGACGAGCCGGGTGTGGTGGTGTTGCCCGACGGGCGACGCATCCGCGGCGTCGGCGTGCGCCGGCCGCGCGGCGATGTGCCTGCCCCCGATTTCGCGGTCTATCTACTTGGCCGTGACCCTGCGCCTGGTCCTTGGCCTCATCGCTGGGTGCGGTGGCGAGACTTCCGGCTACCGGACTCGACCGACGACGCGACGACGGCGCTGCGTGAGGCGTGGGAACGTGCCGGTGAGGAGCGAGTCGAGATCGGGTGTGGCGGCGGCATCGGGCGGACCGGGACGGCTTTGGCGCTGCTGGCAACGATGAGCGGTGTCGCGCCAGAAGACGCGGTGGCGTGGGTCCGTTCCCACTATCACCGGCGAGCTGTCGAGACGGGCAGGCAACGACGCTGGGTAGAGCAGACCGCGACCTTGCTTCAGACGGAGCGGGAGTGACCTTGGTCGTCAGCGTCGGGCGGCGGCGTAGGTGTTCCAGGCTGAGCCGGTGAGTTCAGCCCAGCGGGTCGCGGTGGTGATGTGGATGCCGATGAGCGAGGCGAACACGGCGGGCGGGGTCGTGGAGGCCAGGTGCAGCAGCGCGGTGCTCCGGCTGGCGCGGGTGAAGATGCCGAGCTGGTTCATCCGCCGCATGAGTGAAGCGGGATGAAGATGGGTGCCCGCGTTCTTGCCAGTGAACAGCCACCGGGCATCAGCCAGGATGCTCGCAGTGCCGAACGGCTTGACGACCGGTAGCGCGGTGACCAGCCCGTCCAGAGGCGGGATCAGCAGCAGCGGTTCGCGGCCGAGCCGCAGATAGGTTCCCGTGTCGCGGACCTCGATGTCGTCGGTGGTGAGCGCGGCGATCTTCGCGACGGGCTGGGCATAGAGCAGGATCAGGCAGGCGGCGGCGCGATCCTCGATGCTGGCGACGGTGGAGTCGTGCAGGAGTCGGCGGGCAAGGGCCAGCTGATCTTCGGCGTCAACCTGATGGGCGGGGTCTTTCGCCGCGACGGGTTCGGGCAACGTGACTCGGGGTAGGTAGCCGCCTCGTGTGAGCCAGCGGACGAACCCCAGGCGGGTGCTGCGGCTCGTGCTGAGCCAGGCGTCCACGCAGGCTTGCGGGCAGTCGTCGAGGGTGTGACCGCCCGCGGTCAGGTCGTCGAGAAAGGCGTGGGCGGTGTGAATGTCGCTGCGGCAGCGTGCGGCGACATGAGCGGTGAGGTGGCCGTGGCGGTTGGTCTTGGCGCGGCCGACGACGTGCCAGCGGGCATAGCGGGACAGCACGCCGCGCAGCTCGGGATCGGTGATGTCGGCGCCGGCTTCGGCGGCGTGGCGGTGTAGCCGGGCGGCGTTCTCGTCCCGGGGCGGCAACGCGCCGGAGGCGACGAGCATCGCGCGCAGGTAGGTCACCGAGAACACTTGCGGGCGGGCATCGAGAGCATCGTGTGACAGGTCGAGCCGGCCTTGAGCGATGTCGGTGAGCAGGTGCAGGCTCGGCAAGTCGTGCCAGTTGTTCAGCAGCGAGCGGGGTTGGCGTAGCTCGGTCAGGGCATCGCGGACGGGTTTCAGCTCGGGTCGGATCGTGCCGTCCGGGCCGGTGAGCGCGGCGTCGATCTGCTGGGTGGCTTGGCAGGCGAAGCAACGGGGCCGGCCGTGGTTGGTGGTTCGCCGGCCGAGCGACCGCTGGCCGCAGATGGAGCAGTCGATGACCGGCGCTTGGTAGCAGGTCGGGCAGACGTCCGGGCTCGCGGCGGTCGCTTTCAACGCGACTCGCTTGAGCCGGCCGCAGACGCCGCAGGACCGACGCGGGTGCCGGTAGCAGCGAACGCAGAGATTCCGCGATCCATCGGACTTCCCGCCAGCTCGGGTGGCGAGCGGGCCGATAGTGCCGCATCCCTCGCAAGCATCCTCACCGGCGCGGTTTCGGGCGTAGCAGGTGGTGCAGATAGCGCCGCCGTCGCTGGTGCGGGCGTTGACTCGCCGCTGCCTGCCGCAGCCGGTGCAGGTCTCCTGGGGTGAGCGGCGGGCGCGGCAAGCCCGACACTCACCCCGGTTGAGTGTGTGGTTCCAGCGCAGGTTCCTCACCCGTCCGCAGCGGAAACACTCACCGGGGACGATCGTGCTCGCCATCTGGTCCGGTCAGTCCCCAGCAGGCTTGATGACTGCGCGAGTTGGACGGTTCCGGCTGGGCTTGGACTGCGTGCTGGTGCCGGTGGTGCCGGTCTTGCGTCCGCGCCGCGAGCTGGTGGCGACGTAGGGCTCGATCAGGTCGTTGGGGGTGACGTCGAGGATGTCGCAGAGCGCGGCGAGCAGCCGCATGTTCAACCGCTCCGGCTCGCCGGTGACGATCCGGTAGACCTGGGTCGAGGTCATCACCACGCCCCGGTCGGCCAGCAGCGGCACCAGTTCGGTGGTGGCGTTCATGCCGTGCTCGTTCATGATCTTGCGCAGGTGCCAGTGGTAGGCGACGGTCTTCGTCATCAGCGTGATCCTTCCTCGGTTGCGGTCGGTGGGGTGAACGCGGCGTCCAGGGCGCGGCGCAGGGTGCGGTTGCGGTAGTCGCCCGAGACGCCGGTGTAGAGGGCTGTGGTCGATCCCCACCGGTGCCCGACCTGCTGCTGCACGAACAGCGGGTCGAAGCCGTCCTCGATCAGATGGGTCACATACGAGTGCCGCAGACAGTGCGGGTGCAGCGCGGCGTCGAAGCCGAGGTCGTCGCGGTACTCGGCGAACCTCATCCCGATGTAGCTGCCCGTGATCCTGGATTGTCGTTCGGTCGGCCACAGCATCCCGGCGCCTGCCGTGTCGAACAGCGGCAGCACGTCGGTGACGTATTCCTCGATCACTGGGCGGGTCCAGTCGAACACCGCCAGCACCGCCCGCCGACGGGGCGGGGAGCCTTTGCTGGCCTTGCCCCAGCGGACGTTGCAGACCCCGTACCGGCCGAACTCGGTCGCGGTCGGGTTGCGGGTGAAGTCATACAGGTCCAGCATCCCGACCTCGCGGCGGCGCAGCCCGAAGGCGTAGATCATCTTGAACAGGGTCGCGTCGCGGAACACCGACTTCCAGCCCTTCTTTCCGCGCGTGCGAGCATGGTCGGCGCGATCGTCGGCGTAGTCGAAGAAGGCTTGTACCTCTTCCCGCGACAGTGGCCGGACCGCCGGGCGTGCCTCGTGATCGCTGGTGTGGATCGCGGTGTTCCACTCATGGCAGACCTGCACCGGATGAGTGCCGAACAGTTCCTCGCATCGCTCGATCCAGCCGTAGCGGCGGTCGGTCAGGTAGTCGCAGAACAACGCGACCGCGTTCTGATACGAGCGGATCGTGCCGTGCGAGCACGGCTTGTCGCCGGAGACCAGCTCGGTCGTCCACTCCTCGACATCGGCGGGCGACCACTCCCACGGCAAGCTCCCGCAGAACACGGCGAACCGGCGCACCTGTGACAAGCGCGCCCCGATCGTCTTGGGGTTCAGCATCCGTGAGACCTGCTGCGCCGACCAGCCCGTGAGCATGTCATCGAAGACCTGCTCCGCCGGACGCAGCAACGCCACGTTGCCCGCCCGCAACGCCGTCACCGATCCGGCGCGGTTCCCGTCCTCGAAGTCCACTCCAACAGTCTTACATCTAATGTATGAAAAGTACATCTAACGTAAGACTTGGTGCGTTTTCCCTGGTCAAGAGCCGGGTTCAAGGCTCAGATCAGTGACCCCTGGTACCCTTGCCTGACCAGCGAATACGCACGATTCCGGCCGTCGCGGATTACATCTAACGTAATAATTGCTAGTTTGC
>APMI01027022.1_pt1 | contig 20949 bp, 14 predicted proteins | sample 667938 | NCBI WGS metagenome assembly APMI01 (sample SAMN01084076, study PRJNA167559) | wastewater metagenome | biome: Wastewater | place: Denmark: Ejby Moelle, Odense | collected 2011-11-28
TTAAAAATGTTTACCTTATATGATTTTTTGTATGCACGTAATTTATTTAAAACAATAGTTGAGTTTTTAGAGTGATAAAAAATGCAAGAAAACATGTTATAAATAATTTTATGCTTCAAATAAAATTCAAAATTTTGTAATGTCAATAACTGGATGATGAGTTAAGCTAAAAGACATTGTATACAGATGTTATAGAATTTAATAATAAAACTAGTTTAAGACTTATAATTTAAATATCACAGATGATCGAGAATATACTAAAATTCTTCACCTCCGAAACACGCAAGGAGAAAGTCGAACACGAGCTTTATGTTCAATACACTAAGAAGGACCCATAGTCCCGTAAAATTGAAGAAAAAGTAATTAAATTTGATCATAACACACACCCTGAGTACGAGGACTGGAAGAGATTAAAATACAAGTCATATGATTTAAACAAGCTTATTGCAAATTCGTAAGGATCATCATTCATCGATCCTGACTTCCCACATCTCAACTCAAGCATAAGTGAGGAACAATCTGATGTTGTATTCGAATGGAAAAGAATTCCCAAATTCATCAAAAATTGTGTATTCTCTTCAGTTGAAACTTATCAAAACTTCGAGCGCATTTCAATAAGCAGCAAGATATTCAAGTAGGCACTGGTGTTCATGTCTCGAACTCACCCCACTAAATTTAAATAGTTACTAGCCAAAGACTGCAATGATGTTGGTATATACGAATTCAAACTCTATAACAAAGGTATTGTGTAAAATGTCATCATTGACGATTATGTGCCAGTTGTTAAAGGAACTCATCCTCTTATGATGGGACCCATTGCCGAAACTTAAATTTTTCCCATGCTTGTTGAAAAAGCAGTCGCCAAAGTGTGTGGATCTTATGATAAGATTCCGGAAAATGTAGATGAACTGCTTGAAATATTGTTCTGTGGGCCTCTTAGAAAAACAAAAATTGACGAACTTTCGAACACTTAGGCAGTTGCCAGAACAGTATAAAACACTCTATATAACTATGGAGTGGCTGGACTGATTAGTAAAAGTAATCCCAAGATTAGAAATTTCGGCATCAGTGAAAATGAAATCTATCACATCGTAAAATATAAATATATGTTAGATAAACAAATTCACAGTTAATTTGAGAAAAGAGCCAAGTATTGATATGTACTAGCTTGTCAGTGAAAAGAAACTTGCCTCATGGAATGGCAGATTCTCGCATAATGATAGTGAGTGGGACAAAGTTGAGCCTCAACAAAAGGCAGAGCTGTTTAAAAATTTGAATAAAAATAAAAGTTTCTTTATTTCTGGCAATGATGTAGCTAGAATTTTTGATCACTTAATTGTCTTTGATGGCACAGACATAAAGAATAAATAATGGATTTAGCGAGAGTCTGAAGTACTTTATCCCAGCTACACAACCTTCTAGCTGACAAAGAACGATCAAGTATATTTGAGAGCGACTTCTCATGAACCTGTTCGAGTCAGTCTGATTTTAGCAAAGGATAATGGAAACAACAATTACAAGTACATAAAAGGTGCATTTCATGAGAGTGCTACATTTGTTGAGTTGACATTTGACTTGAGACCTGGAAAGTATGTCATCTGCACTCATCATGATTGGATTCTAACAAAAACAGGCCCTTATTCAATATTCTTATCTTCTGATTCTCATACACTACTAAAAATGGGCAAAGATATTGAATATGTTGATTTCTTGACTCACCTCTTCAAACAGCTGTCGACAGAATCCAGGAAAATAACTCCTACTCCTGATTTCCTAACTCTAAAAAGTTGTTATACTATAGGGATGCTTACCAAAGAGACAGGCTTTGCTTTTGTTGATTTCAGTCTCAAGGATGTCAACAAGAAATAGGCTTTTATCGAAATTGATAACAAGTAAATTATTATTAATGTAGAACATTATTGAAATAAGGATGGGAAATCATTGAACCTAATGCAAACAGGAAAACTATTCAGTTAGTAAAAGGCGAGTCAAATTCAGAAATCTTGCTTATTTTAAAAACCCATAAGTATGTTAGTCAGCAAAATGTTAACTTCCCTTCCGTGGCTTTTAATGTGAAGATCTGAGTACAATGATAAAGTCAAGTTTTATAGATTTTATAATTAGAGACCACTAATATTATTAGATATTTTGTTAGTAGGCATGCGAGTTTTTGTTGCACGACAACTCTTCTCTGGCAAGAAGACCCAACTATATGACCTGCACGTGGGAAAGAAAGGCAAGATGGTTGAGTTTGCAGGTAAATTTAGTTTCATTCAGGATACCAGATGCCGGTTCAATATCCAACAGGCATCATCAAGGAGCACATGCATTGCAGGGAACATGCCTCAATTTTCGATGTGTCTCATATGGGACAAGTTTATATAACTGGTCCTGATCGTGTTAAACTTCTCGAGAGAGTGACAGTTGGCAGCAGCAAAAGTAAATCTAAATTAATGCAGGACGCAGCGCCAATGGAGCCACTTAATCCTACTTAACAATGTTCTTAAACTAATAAGGAGGGATTATCGACGATGCAATTGCAGCTAATCTCGAAAAATAATAGCTAGTGCGAATAGTTGTAAATGCAGGCAACAAATATATTGATATGGACCATATTAACAAAGTGATCTCTAAAGAGAATCTGAATGTCAAAGTTAATTTGGATGAAAGTTTAGCTCTTATTGCTCTACAAGGACCTTAAGCAGCAAACGCCCTTCAAAAACTTACAGAAACTGATTTGACTAAAATCCCATTTATGGGCACATTCAAAGCCAAGCTTAATGGAAAATAGCACACAATTTCAAGGTCAGGTTACACTGGCGAGGATGGATTTTAAATATCGGGCAAAGCATCTGACATTAACTCATTGACTGAAGCTTTATTGAAAAATGAAAAAGTTCAACTTGCTGGTTTGGGCTCAAGAGACTCTCTCAGAATATAAGCAGGTCTATGTCTTCATGGTCATGAAATGGATACTAAGACGTCTCCATTCTAAGCAGGACTCATGTGGACAATCCACAAAAGACAAGCTAACGATAATCCAGTTAAATTTATCGGATAAGACGCACTAAAAAAGATTGTTGATGAAAATAAATCAGGAACCAGAAAAGATAAAAAGAGAGCAGGTTTCATTCTTGATGGCGCTGGTATGATCAGATAGAACTGTAAAGTCTTTAATGAGGCTGGACAATAAGTAGGCAAAACAACGAGCGGTGGTTATAGCCCTGTTCTAAAAAAATGCATAGGTATGATTTACGCTGACCCTCAATACATCAAGGCAGGAACAAAACTGTTTGCTTAACAAAGATAAAAGAAACACCCATTAACAGTAAGCAAGATGCCTGTGGTCCCTCATAAATATTACAAGGGATGGAATGATTTTAAAAATTGATTGCCTTAATTTGTTATCTTAATTTAAAAATCATAACTTTGCTCAGCTTACTATTTAAATAATATTACTCAGTATAAAAAAATGAAAGCAGAGGAAGCGCAAAACAAATAGTTGTATAAGAAAGAGTGGAATGCGATCTATCAATCAAAAGACTCGAAGCTTATTATGGTGGGTAACGTCGAGGGTTTCAAGTGTAAAAAGGAGGGCACGCATTTTGTGATTCTTAATAAGACATTAAGCCAAAAAAGGTAAAGTAGTTTGTTAGGGACAAAGTAAAAAACTGTATTTATTCCTTTTGACTCTTAAAAATTTAACTTCTGCAATGTTTCCAATAAATAGGTTCTGTTCCATGTAAATCTGGATGAGGAAGTCATCATAAGTAAATAAGACGTAAATTTAATTGATATGCAAGACCCACAAGATCACATAGAAGTTCTTTGATAAGGACGAAGGAGGTGAAGATGATCAAATTGAGGCCCACACTCACCCGCTAATAATAAACACAGCTCCAGTCTGTAGATTCCATTCTTTGCTATCCATGTACCCAGATTAGTAGTTGCCTCAAGTAGTGGGATCCGATATATTGCTATTGTTGTTGAACATTTTCAAAGTTCTACCCGGAATCAAGTAAATCTTGTGTAATGTAGAATTGGTTATAATAGTATTGGAGCGGCAGCCTCAGTCAATCACTTACATTTTCATTTAGTTTATACGGAAGACTTAATCCAAGAAAATAAATTACCTGTATAAACCTACGAGCAGAAAGATTGGTTGAAATCAAGTCTCATCAACCCACACTAATAAATAAATTTGGTATTTTTGTTATAATTTAGTACACAGTGGCAATTCGTATTAATTAAATATAATGCAATGGAGTTCATGCATTGGTGCTGAAGCCGTACAAGAAATAAAATGAGACTATATAATTCGCAGAAATGACCACCTCAATGTCGTTTGTGTTCGGCATCATTGCTAACGAACTCATATAATTGAACATTCCCCATAATCTACTCATTTCTGATGACGGGGACACTATTTACATCTTCCTCAGAGACTTCTGTACTCCTAACAATCACTACGGATGGATTGAACACTGTGGCGTGGCAGTTGTCACTGATGAAAAGGATTTTGACATCAAGGAAGCCGACATCATCTCGAAAAAGAAGGCTCTCACAATATAAAAGAATTCAGTTGACCTGTTGAAATCGAACATCAAGAAGCATTTGTCTCAATTTATATGATTAGATAAATTCTCAAATTGTTAGATAGTATAAGGATAGACCAATCAAAAACCTATGCTTGAGGCTGGGTTCGAGTCGTCTCCAAAAATAAATTTAGATTTACTAAAATTTGCATATGGCACGAATGGGTCATTGTTTTACTGTAGTAAATTTTCAAAGTCCTTGAAGAAGTTGTGTTAGAAGTCTAGAAAGGCTTTTTATTCTATTGGAGAAAATGGAGATCCCCAAAATAATTGTTAAGAATCAACAAGCTTGCCTAAATTAAATTCGTTTTAAAGTTTTTCTTTTTGTAATTCAGTAATTATTATTTCCTCTTTAACGACGTCTTTTACAATTTTTTCAGGCTCCTTGATGAGCTCCTGTCTTTGTTAAGTTTCCTCAACTTTAATTTCACTGCACTCTTTAATTTGTAACTTTTCAGCAAATTCTTGGATTAGTTTCAACTTTTTAGGATGTCTCGAGGCTTTGAGTTTTCCTGTTTTTTTCTATTACATTTATTTCTATTTGACGAAGGTGCGCAATAATCCTACTTTACAGTCCATGCAAGTCACAAAATCAAAGCCAAACTTTTATCCCATGCGCAGCTGGAAAAAATAATCGTCTAGGCTCTTTTTAGAAATGCCCACTATCTTTGCAGCTTCCTGTAGGTTTAATTTTCTAGCATCAGTTGTCGGATTGTGTAGTTATCGCCATCTTTGCACTAACTCAACAACTTCTCTTATAGTTCTTTATTTACTTCTCTCTTTCTTGTTTTATTAACTGGGTGTATCTTCGCTGTCCCTGCCCTCATCTTCAAAGTATCGTATCATTATGACACTGAGCTCAACATACTCTTTCGGCACCACGAACATTCTGTCGCAGATGGAATTGAGGCCGATGTACTAATTGCGCTGAGGACAGTAAATCTCGAAATGTTTTACACTAAAATCAGGGATTTGGGCAAGCACCGGACTCAAGTCTACATGCGCGTCTAGCTTAGAGACAAGCAAAGTGTGAATTTCCGATGTTTTGGTTTCCTCTCTTTAGAGGTATACAGTTTTAGACTACATAATTGATTTATCCACTATTTTCATGAAAAATATTATCAAATGTGTTGCAATATTAGCAGTGCCTCAATTGTGCCCCGCTTGCAATCAATATTATAATTGTGATATCCATAAATATTAGCATATATCAATGTCCTTTTTTAAGAAGATTGTTGAAAACAAGACACTCGCTGGAGCCATCGCACTTGGAGCCTGTGTCGTTGCCGGCACCATTTAGTAAATCCCTTCTTTACTCAGTCTCTACTCTACCTATCAGAACGAAGGCAAAGAGCAAGAGGTAGCTATCCATGATGATGGACTGGACCTCAAAAAAGAATTAGATGCTCTTAAGTCTGAAATTAATGTCAGCAATCCTTCCCTAGATGATGTAAAGAAGATCCTCGAGTTCGCTACTACCTTCACAACCAAGAAGATCTTCGCCTACTCCCGCGAATTCAAGAAGAGTAAGAAATGAGTTTATTCAGAGCGCAAACAGTACACTAATGCTTCTCGCAAGCAGAACATGAAAGAGTACATGAGCATGATTTCCAACGGTATGGAAGAAGTCAAAAACATCGGTATGAATACCCAGAATGAAATTATGCGAGAGCTAGGAATTAATGAGAGATCACTTATGAAGTACCAAGCACAATTGGGCCCATTCATTCAAGAGCTCATGATGCAACAACATCAAAAAAATCCCTCTCAAGCTAGAGAGCTAACTCTTCAATAAGTTAAGTACGCAATCAACTTGCAAATTGACTACTTAAAGAATGAAGGCGAGGCTATTCTTGAAAAGATGCTAGATGCTACTAAAAGCTGGCCAGCTCAAAAGAAAAGCGAGCTACCTCTCCTTTTATCAGTGATAGTGGCTGATGGTGCATTCGAAGACCATCCATAAATAGATGAATAAGCAGTTCAATCAGCCGAGAGTACAATTTGTCATAACAATAGTGAAAATGCAACACCACCTGGCTAGTGAAATGGCAGAACTTCAGACAGCCATGACTCCCCTCATGAAGAGAATCAGCCAGTAAATGGGAGGAGCAGGAGGAGGGTTCAACGGCATGGGCGGCTTCGGCATGGAAGGCATGGAAGGCTACGGTGAAGCTGGCGATGATGATATGTTTGGAGGACTCAGCAGTACTCAAATGCAACAACTTCAATAACTTTAAAGAATGAGACTTGAAGATCCAGTTGCTTTTGAACAAATGATGAGAAATATGTATGGTTGATTCTATAGGTGCTGTGTGTATTTTTATAAATTAAATATTATTATATTGGACTTATTAGCACTAAATTATTAATCTTCGAATGAAAAGTATAGAAGAATAGAAAGATAGTAAAGACTCCAAAACGAGAAGCAACTACAAGGTCGAAATTCAGTATAAAAACTCCAATGCAAAGAAGCGAAAAGTAAAGACTTGGACTAGTGAAGAAGATGACAGGCTGATTGGTCTTTATTAACAGTACCCGAAGAAGTGGGGGATAATTGCTAGTATGATGACTGATCGCAACTAAAATCAGTGTCTACATCGATATAGAAGACTATCTCAACTAGGAGCTCAGAAGAAAATATGGTCGGCAGAGGAGGATCAAACAATTCTCAGTTTGATCTCCAAAGTTGGAAAAAATTGGAAACTCATATCATAATCTTTAGTTAATAAATCAGGCAAACAAATAAGAGAGAGGTTTATAAACAAGTTAGATCCAAAAATAAAAACATAAGACTGGAGCTAATAAGAAGATCATTTAATTATTAAATGCTACTCCGAGTTTGGTAGTCGATGGTCATAAATAAGTAAGCGACTGCCAGGGAGGCCAGAAAACAAAATAAAGAATCGATTTTATTCGTACATACAAAAAAATTATGATGTTAAAGTTGTCGAAATATAAGAATAAGATTCATAGAGCAAGCAGGATGATGATGATAAAATTTATGAACCTACTTTTGAGTTAGAAAAAAGAAGTTCGCTAAAGTAGCTCTCCATGAACTCTAAGAGTGAAAGAAATTAAAAAGTAGACTAAAAATAGGTCAGTTTCAAAAAATAGATAATTCCTTCTATCAAACAGCTTGACGAGATTGATTTGCTCATCGAAAAATCAATGTGCAATGAATCTCAGCGACAAATTTAAGGAAAATACGCCTTAAAATCATTGATCAAAGTTGATGAAGAGTTATTACAAGGAAGAGAGGACCGTTATCGTAGCGTTAAAAGCTTACACTCCAATAATGACATCGAAAATTAAAATGACCATTTCTTTTTTATCCCTGAGATGTTGTGAAGCAATAATGTGATTATGATATATGATATTAATTTTGTTCAATGCTCATCATTATGTTTTTAGTTGTGCTTCAGTCTGATATTGACTGGACATTATATTTATATAGGATAACCTGATAAACAATGTCACTTAAAGATTTCCAGATTATATCTCAGCTGGGTTAAGGAGCTTACTCAACTGTTTTTCGAGTCAAGAGGCTAATCGATAGTCAAGAGTATGCGATGAAGAAAGTAAAAATGGATAATCTTTCTGATAAAGAAAAGTAAAACTCTTTAAATGAAGTGCGTGTGCTAGCCTCAATAAACCATCCCAACATTATTGCATATAAGGAAGCTTTTCTAGAAAAGGGCTCCAATTTTTTATAGTACGTGCAACCTAACTCAGCATAATTATGGAGTATGCAGACGACGGAGACTTACTCGCTAAAATCAGAGACCACTCGAAAAAGCAGACGTTGTTTCCAGAAAAATAAATTTGGAGTATTTTCATTCAAGTGACCCAAGGCTTAAAAATGTTACATGATCTAAAAATTCTTCATCGTGACATCAAAAGTGCTAATGTGTTTCTGAACAAAAATGGTACTGTCAAGCTTGGGGATTTGAACGTATCAAAGATGGTGAAGTCCTTATGTCAAACTCAAACTGGGACTCCTTACTACGCGAGTCCATAGATCTGGAAGGATTAGCCCTATGACAAAAAGTCTGATGTATGGTCGCTAGGCTGTGTTCTTTACGAAATGATCGCACTAAAGCCTCCATTTCGTGCAAGTGATATGTAAGGCCTGTATAAGAAAATTATTCGAGGGTTTTATTCTCGATTACCACCAGAGTATTCTTCGGATATGAACATTATTTTAAAGATGTTGCTTCAAGTAGCCCCTCATTTACGAGCAACCTGTGACAAAATACTATAACACCCAATCGTATTGAAACATTTAGCGGATTTACCTGAATAATATTTAAGCAACCCAGTTGGGACCGGGTAGCTGCTCAAGACAATAGTGATAGACAGACGGTAGAATACGAATGATTTGGCCAAGAAAGTTGAACTGCCCAAATCCAGGTATTTTAACACAATCGATGTGCGCATTCCGAATTTAAACAGGATGTCAGTGATGGAGAAAGGAGTTTCTTTTCTGCCTAGGATTAACTCAAAGAATTATGAATTGCCAGAATCATCTAAAAGTATCGAATACGACAGAGTAGACAGGCACAGAAAAGCAGACCACTATAAGCTTGACAGTGAGGATCGAATTCAGTCAAGCGAAAAACTGTACATAATCCAGGAGCGCCGGGATAGAAAAGTGGAAAGTCACAATCCGACTGACTCAAATAAAAAGCAAATGCTAAAAATGTACGAGGGCAGGATAAAGCAGTTATCTCCCGACATTATCGAGATGATATTAAAGAAGGAGAAAGAGAAACAGAAGATTCAAAGTATCATCGGTACAAAGTGAATAGTTAATAATTTTGCACATACTCATTATATAACATTTGATAATAGTTTTATGGACTTAGACCAATAAATCGAGAAACTTCAAGAAAAGATTAACGAGCAGGCTACAACCATCGATAAGCTACGCGCATAAGAGGAGAAGCTGAACAGTTATATAAAGTAGTTCAAGGAGGCCATGAAAAGAAAGACAGTGGCAAATAATTAATCGAAGGTTGCGAGCAACGTGGACAATTAAAAGATATCGGCTCAACTAGAGAAGTAGATTGAAAGCGCAAACATGATGTTAAAAAATTACCAAAACGAATTGAAGAATCTGCAGAAGAAGAGTCATAAAGTTAAAACCGATGATCTGCAGGCTCTTGAGTAATAGCTCAAAAATAAATAAAATTAACTAAAAAAAGTGAAATAGGAAATAAAAGATTTGCAATTCATCAAAAGAAAACAATAAAAAGTCATCGAGAAAAAAACTAAAAGCTAAGACGGTGGTAAGCTGACCAGACTTGTTGAATAAGTCAGGAAAAATAAATAACTGCTATAATCGGTGAAATCTAAGCATAAAAGCAAATAATAAGCAATTTAAAAGAAGAGACAGATGTTGAAGTAGCTAGAAGATAAGTATTGTAAGAAGTGTGAAGAAAACCAAGAGACTCCCTACACTTTTGAAGATTTCAAAGAAAAGAAGAAGGAAAAAAGAAGAGAGTAACAGAGCAGTAGTAAGCCAAAAATTAAGAAGGCCCAACAAACTGTACGCGACATTATTAATAGTCAAATGAGCCTTGAAAACATTGAATGCTCGGAGAAAGGACTTCGAGAGCTTCGTGCTAAAAAAGAAGTTGCCGAGAGTTCATTAAAAAATGCACACAAAAAATATTAAAAAGAAATCTAAGATCTTTCAAAACGACTGGAACATTTGCAAAAATAGAACGAGAACCTTACTTTACGGCTGATGGAGAAAAATAAATAAAAATAGATTACAGAGATGAATATCACAGAAACCGTCAAGAATCACTCTTCGACAAGGACAACTCGTAAGCTAACACCAATAAAGTGATCATCAATATATAATATTATCAACTGCCATTACTCCGATCACATAACTAGTTATATAGTAATATAAGGCGCGGAATCATGAACTCGTAAGCTGTGGAGAATCAATAATTTGGGTAACTACTAGAAAAGTTCATTGCAGTCCTTAAGCAAGAACAACTCAGTTCCGACATTCTGCCATACCAGAAAGAACTGTTCACGCATCTGTTCAAGGAAGTCACTCGGCAGTAGGCTCAGATAAAATTGTATACCAAAGACCAGGAAGACGAGAGTGAAACTACTCATATGAAGAATTTGAAGCAACAAATCTACAAGTGTGAGACTGAAAAAATTAATTACCTGTTGAAGGCCTATCTACGAGTACGCATCAAGAAAGTCCCTTTTTTGATATTTAGATTCAGACTTACTGCTTTTACTTGTATAAAAATCAGTACTTGGCTGAGAAAAAGTTATCTTAAAATGAATACCTCTTCATGAAGGACTACGCCAAAATGAAATTCAAGTATTTTGAAGAGACTGTTCTTAAAAATATAGTAAAGCCTTATAGAGGACTTGCAGGACTTGAAACTCTTTTCACTAAAACCAACGAGGTAAAACTTCAAGTGGAAACCAAACGTAGTAATTAACTAACGTAGAGTCAAAAATAGAAATTCGCGAGCCTGACAACAATAATTATGTGTTCTGTCAAATCTTGGGCAATCCAGATTTGTATCGTTTTAACTCAGATATTCCTGTAGGCAATTTGGAGTAAAAATCAGTTATCCCCCTTAACTCTATTCTGTACACTCAATACAAGTATGTGTCTAAACTCATCGATGATTCCAATGCTATTTTATTGTGACTGATTTCATAATACTTAAATTAAATAGGGTTTAAATAAGTCAAATAAATGATCATTCACGCAAAGATATAGTTGAGTTTGCCTTGGTACCAGTCAGTTAGTATCTTTGTGCGTACTTCTGATACATTGATCATGCCGCCCTTACCGAACATCCTGTTGACCTTTCCTACTTTTTTGATCATGTCGTCTAACGAAGAGTAGTCCTGAATACCATAGTGCATAATGAAGTCAGCACGATCCTTGAGATTATCAATAAATAAATATTTGAGGGCTCGTTATTCCTGTAGCGCGACAGACTACGAACTGGTGGAGCTGGGCATCCAGAACAGTGGGTACAATGTCGTATCTTCCACTTTATATGGAGTATCAATTATAGATAGATTAGCACTGATGTCTACACAATTTATCGTAGAGTAATCCTCATTGTGAAACTTGGCCAGTTTCATAAACTGCTTAACTAATGTGTGTTTGCCAGTGTTTGATTTACCCACTACTATACACTTTTTAGGAGTATCACTCAGTTAAGTTAGATTCTTAACGAGCTATTCTAACATTGAATTTCTACGTTTTTGGTCTGTTGTGAAGAGACAATATTTGCGACCGGATTGCTATAAGCTTTTCTTAATTATTGCAAGTTTCTTTTCAGGTACGGTATCTATCTTAGTAACAACCACAATATGATATATATTTCTTTTGCTTGTCTCTTCTGTAATTTTGCTACTGAGACACAAATCAACGTTCCTAGCATCAGCAGTTTCGATAATAACATTAGCATTCTCCCATATTTTATCGTAGTTGTTGATATACTTTTTAGTAAGATGGTCTTTATCCTTGGGCAAATACACTGACCTGTTTTCGAGAGCAATTAATCCCCACTCAGCTGGTTATAATTTTTTATTAAGGGCACTCGCTTAGGCTGGCTGCTGATTCTTGTAATGCTGTAGAATTTGAGCCTTGAAAGGGAAAGAGTTTGGTAGCGTGTTGTTTTTATCACCCTCTGTATTAAATAATGCATGTACTTCTTGGCTTGATGTTCTTGGACCCCAGTTTGCGCATTTCCTTACGTAGTTTCTTTTTATGCTGTCTCACTTTCCTGTCTATTTTGTATTTGGTCTTAAGCGTCTTCCTCTTGCTGGGCTTGCCTTTTCCCTTGTTCGATAACTTCACCATTGCAGTAGTATAATAAATATTCTTATAATTTCAACATCGCATTAAAGCAATGTTCTCATGCAATTAGTAAATGTTGCGTTGATAATATTCTCAGAACTAAATAAGTTATGTTCTTTTAACAAAGATTATAAAAATAAAAAATTTATTACCGTTAGTTAGTATAATGCGCAACTATGACTCATACAAAAAAAGGAGTATGGGTACCCCACTTGGCCCAAATCGAAGCCGAGTGATCTAATATTAAGCAAACTAAACTAGACCTTATGATGATTATGGAGATTTCAAGAAAAGCAAGTATTAATAACAAGGGTGTGACAGGTCATCATCAGCTATAAAAAAGAGAGCAAATAATCAGGACAAATAAAATATAAACTATACTCAAGTTCAAGTTCGGCAGTCGAAATATTGCACATCTTTTCACAGTCCACTAAAACCTCAGTCGACTTATAGTCCTATAAAGCCTACCAGTAGTCTACAACTCTGCCTTACCAGCAGGGCTAATAGCAGACCAAAAGAAGTTCCAAATTATGAGCTTGAAACGAGTCGATAGCTGAGATATGGATTGAGAAAGTACGAAGAGAGAAACAACCAGATCAAATATTCTTATGATTCTCGTCTCGATAACAATCAGATCAATCAGAGCGACCAAAGCAATCAGATTACTGTTAGTGACAGAAAACTCTATAATTCAAACATTAAGGCAAGAAAATATATAGAAGCAAAACCAGTGGAGTAATAACATCTTCAATTACCCATTTCCAATCCATATATCAGTCAAAGAACAACTCCTCATAAGCCAGTTATTGAAGTAGATGAACTTGTCTAAAAATCAGAGATTCTAAAACAAAGATTGGAAAGAATAGGCAGAATGACTCCTCGAGGATCAACTAGACGTCAATCTGTAACATAACAATTGAATTTCTAAATAACACCATAAAAATTGAAGCCTCCTCAATTATCAACAGTGCCAAAAATGGACACATCTCGCAGTTAGTCCCATGCAGCATAGAATATTATAAGTCAGTCGATGAAGAGCAATAAATATTACTGTCAGCTGCCTCTCGATACAATATATGACACATAATAACACAGGGCTGACCAATAACAGACATATCCTAGCAGGGCAACAGATAATGAAGATGGAGACCAAGATCAAAATGAAGAAGTGAGATGTGCAGTAGATCAAAATATAAATAAGATTAGTTAACTCAGTAAGAAAATTAGTGATAGACTTAAGAGTATTATCAGCAGGCATGGTTAAAATTGAATTGAAATAATAATACCAACCATATATTGATATTTTGATATTGTCGATTAATAACTTTTGGGATTTATCGTTAATTTAACAATAATATAGTCATGATTTAAGCTTCACTATAGCTTGCAAGAACTAATTGCTAGCTACTTTATCAACAGTTCGGATAAACCTACACCTTAGATTCCTGCTTTTAGGATTAAACAAACTCGCATTAGTAAATTAAAGTAAATCATAATATGGTCGTCATGCTGTACAAATATCTTGTATAAACAAACAAAATAATCAACAAATATTTTCACAATGTTGATAATATGCCAAATGAATATAGTTTTTTGGTTTCATGTTGGCAAAAACATTCCGAAAGATTGAATCAGTAAAACAATTCTACAGCTGATCGTATTGATTCCCTCAATCAAGTAATCAGCAAGCTGAAATATCGATCAAAGTAGCTAATGGTTAAGGAGGTACATTAAAACAAACGATTCTGGAGTCAAAGCATAATGTAAAACCAGAAATATCGATAATGGGATCATCCATACTTCGAAATAATGAACAACAAAATTACAATACTTAGTATGCAAAATAGTTAATATGAACAAAAAATATCAACACTTAAAACTCAGTCTGCTGAACTGCTCAACAAAAATAAATAAATGGAAGTTAAGTATAACATGTGCAAGGAGAAAAATAAGAAGATGTAAGGCAAAATGTTTTAGTTAGCTAAGAAGAAGGCAGAATTATAAAAGTAAATATTTGAGAAAGTATACTCAAAAGTGTCAGTCAAAGATAATAAAATTGCTAACAAAGAAAATTAAAGTAATAATATTACAGCAAAGTTATCTTAATTTGTTCCACTTTTATAAGAATAATGTAAATCAAAAACAAAATTATAGAAGAGTTGCGTGGGATTGCCTGGGACATTGTGCGATAAAAATATAATTCAGTAGAAATATCGCAATGCAAAATTAGTGTCCAGAAGAAGCATATCCAATGTATCACTAAATAGTTCATTTGATAGCGTAAAAAGCATAAAGTTTGAGCGTACTGGTGGAAAGAAATTGTTAATTAAGCAGAAAGAATGATCTGCATGTACTATCAATGCAATACATAATATTAGTAAGTATAATCACCACAACTCTTTAATTAACTTTCCAGACTTTTCCCACTCTTCCAATATTTTCTTGAATTCCTACTTAGATTTCTTGGTGGCTCTCTCGACTACATCCACAACGTCTTTGCCCATTGCAGTTGATCCACAGATATACATTGCAGTTTCACCATCATTAATAAATTGGGATAGCTCCTACTCTTGAGCCTCAAGCAAATTTTGAACATATATTTTCTTTTAAGTCTGGGTTAATAAAAAGTTTACTTCCCTCGAGAATGCGACATGCAATTTGTTTATTATTTGTGACTTCTACCATCCCAATAATTAATCCTTATAAATGAAGTCACTGTTGCTCTTTCGACAGCCAAAATACAGACTCACAAGCGGATAAGGTTTCCCTTATTTTACTGCAATCTACTTTTCTTGCAAATATCCACGGAAAGGAGCCAAGCCGGTACCTGCGCTTATGAAGATTAACTTCTTCCATTTTTAGACACTTGAAAATGCAGATTTTCGAAGTTATGCCTTCATTTTAGTTGGATTTCTTACAAAGTGCTTTGAAATTAATCCATTTTCCTCAATGCTAGCTATTACAACTACATTTTTTTGCGCTTTCCAACTTGATGCAATTGTAAACAATCTAGGACCAATTGAATCTGAAAGTTATACAAAATCTTCGAAGCATATTTTTACGTTGTATTCTTTTATTAACTTGAAGAGATAAATAAACTACTTTTCTGATAATCTTTTATATTATTAAGTTGTTTTTGCCGACGAATTACTCAAGAAATACTAAGGAGATTTTGATTAGAATTTTGACAGCTTTTTCAATAATCCCTTAGTTATTTTGAACTGTAGATCAATGGATTACTACAACAGTTCTCTCACTGTCAATGGAGCAATAAAGTTTAATTTCGACATTTTGTTATTATCAACGATTTGTATGTCTAATTGCTGATCAGGATTAATCCCAAAGTATTATATAACTCCTTGGACAATTGCTGGGTCATTGGCAGGCCAAAGTGCTATTGTGCTGGCTGTCTAATACTCAGGCTGGCCTTATAAGTGTACTTCTAGCTCGAGACTGGATCCTTGTTCCTGATTTTGTCTCCTTTAAACAATTTTATCAATTTTTGACACCTTACCGGATAGACCAGCCTTGGTTTTAAAGTCTAGCTCCTATAGTACAATTTTCTTTTCCTTTTTATCCTTCTGTAGGCAAAATCGATAATTTGCGAGCGTTGGAATACTTTCACTTAAGTATGTCACATCTTATGATTCGATAACATGTGAGCTAATTTTGCGCGTTGTTGTTTCGCCAGTATATGGGTTATTTTCTCTAAACTAAACTAAGAGCGGCCATATGTTAGATTTCCACTCTACTAGATCATCTTCCATTGAAGAGTTCTGATCACCAAGTCCAATCTTAGCGATACGATAAGCTCCCAATTACTAAAGTCGCTTATCGGTATCGATCCCTATTTTGTTGAAATGCTCGTATTGCGTGTCACCTAATCCAAAAATAGCATAGTTCAAATTCTCCCAGCGCGGAATAGTGCCTTACAACTATGTCTTCCCCTTTAACATCTTCATGAAAGCAACTGAATTTTCAGGTGGGTCGCCCTCTCCTGTGTTGGCTAGGAAAAATATAGAAATTTGGTTTTTCTACTTAACAAGACATGTACCATAAATTATCGATGTGAAATATCTTTAAGGTCAATGACGATTCCTTTAAAACCATGATCAGCAGCTTCTTCGGCAAAGTTAGCTGCCATTTTTGCAGCAGTTCCAGTTTGAGATGCGTATAAAACTTGAAGTTCCCCTAGATGCTTTTTCTCTACTAACTCAGGTTGTTTGACAACAACAGCTTATTTTGGAGATGATTTCTTTTTAGTCAAGAAGAATAGAGCCAGGCACAAAATCCCGATCGCGATAAATATGTACTAAATCATTAAATTATACAATGACGACATCTAAAATTACGTGTGATTAGAAATTCTGATGAGAACTGAATTATTATTTCGGTAGGTTAAATAGAAAATGAGATAAATATAAAATCACAAATTGAACTGACCTTATAAAATAGTGCACTCACTTGAGTGATGATTGATAATAGTCTGTCTTCTTGTCCTTTGTGTTAGTTTTTTTCATCCTATCGATTCGCTAGATCAGCTCTGCTTTCTATTTCTTACATTTTCTGTCCATTTTATCGATTTATTTTTTTAATTAGGACTATCTAGAGCTCCAATGACTTTAATCCTATGCATATTTCAGCTTTGTGATCATTAAATTATGCTATAATAAATGCGATATGTACTTATACTTTTTTGATATAACTGTTCAAGTCTTAAATTTGAACTAAAAGTTCAGCTTCCCCATCAGATCGACTAGCAGATCCGCTTGTAGCCACTAGTCTTTCTCTAAGTAATTGAACATCTTTCATTTCTTCCTCAAGTTTCCCATTCAAAACATCTATTTACTACTGTAATTATTTTATTTGGGCTTTAAGCCTTTCTATTATTATTGCGCTTTACTCAGACGACTATCTTCGGACGGTGTTCTTAATATTTGGCATATTTTCCATCTCGATAGCTAAAGATGAACCATCTTTATCAGCTTGCTTTTCTGACTTTTTCTCTGGAGTCTTGACTTCAAACTTAATATTTTCTTCAGATTCAACTTTAGCTCTTTCAAGCTCACTGATTCTCGTTTCCAAAGTTTATTGCACTTTCTTCTTTTATTGCTCAAGCTGACTTATTTTTTTAGAATTATCGACCTTCAACTTCTCTAGCAAATGTTTAGTTTCGTCTAGTTACTTTGTTTTGGTTTTAATCTCCTTTTATTGGTCTTTAAATTTAGCTTGAGTTGTTTTGAGTTCTTATATCTGCTCTTTTTTGGAGTTAAGTTCGGTCTACAATTTTTGAATGGCATCAATTAAATCTTATTTTTCAGTTTTATAAACTATTTCAAATTCCTGTAACTTTTTTTCAGTTTTACGCTGCTTTTACTCTAGAAGATAATATTTCTCCTCAATATTCTCTTAGTGATTCCTCTCTTCATTAACTTTTTCTATATGCTTCTAAAAAGTTATGATTTCCTGTTATAAAAGATTTATTTTTTACTCATATCTTTCCCTTTGAACATCAAATTTGTCCCTGATTTCTCTAAGTTCTTAGTCTTTCATATCGACGATCCCTTCGACTTCTTTCTTTTCAGCTTCTGATTTTTCTTCTAGTTCCTTTAACTTTTCATGCAAGTCATTAATAGTTGTCTGCATTTCGTGCGTATCAACACTTTAGAATGCAGTTAGCTTCTCCTCGAGATCTTGAATTATATTATCTTTCTCCAGAATAGCAGATATTGCACCTTGCTGGATTTGGGTTAACTGTAGTCGAACTTCTTCACTTGTTTTTGTCAGTTACTCGTTTAAGTGATCTAGTTATGCAATTTTTCGCTTCTTATCCTGGTCTGCCTTGATGTATTATAAGATTTGGTTTTCCTTAATTGTAAGTGTTTCGTTCAGCTGACTTAGTATTTTCTTTAGTTATTATTATTCATTCTTGTACTTTATTGTGTTCTTGTACTTCTCCTCGAACTAGTTGGCTCTCTTACGCTCGAACTCCAAATCGTTACGCACCTATATGATACAATCTATACTTCGATGACGACTTTCTTATGTTCGTGTTCCAGATTAGATAGTCTGTCGGTAAGCACTCTGCACTTGTGCTCCCAGTTGTCCGAATTGTCATCTATTGCCTTAATATATACTCGTGTACTAAGTTAGCATTTTGTAGTTATTCGTTCATGTTTCTAATGTCGATGTTTTTATTTTAAAATATAAATATTAATATTCTTAAATATTGCTCATTGCCCCAAATATTTTAATTTTTATTTATCCAAATATCTTCTCAATAATGCAACATTGAATAAGCTGATTTTATATTCCTTTGATCGTCATCCAGTTGTGAAAAATTGTTCTGTCATTCGTTGTTCTTCAGTTTTCTGTCAGTTGTAACAGATATCGCCTCATAAACATTGTGAACTCCTGATATTAAAAATTACTTCTTTTCATTGAGAGAGATTAGCTTAGTTTACAAAACTGAGCAAAAGTTCGCGATATTTATCCATATTTGATCAAAATTAAACGAAAAACCTATAATTGTTTTTGCTATATCACCTCTATACAATAGATTTAGCAATTAACTAAAAGAATAAAAACCTTCCTTCAACTGCTTCATCGAAACCGAGTGATTAAATAGTGTAAAAAAAAATGAGCATTTATGTCTTGTTTATGTTTTATCGCTATAAATTGAAAAATGTTATCTGATTGCTTGTTATTTATTTATTAAGATATATCCATGGATAGGTAAGCAGTAGCTTAAGTTAGACCTAGCAAAGGACTTTCCAATCCCAGCGTTCAGAGGAAGGATTAGGGCAGCTTCAACGTTCTCAGCTCATTCTCATACCTGTACATATTTGCATGATGTAGAAATTCATTCCAAAACGCTCCCAAGGACTCCACTGCCAAGCTCGATCAGTCTGTGTATCACTCCCTGCAAAATTACGAGAGGCAAATTGCAGTTCTAAAAGGGCAAGTCAAATTGCTGACTTTTCAACTTGAAAGGTAGCAACGAGGAGCCAGCTTCTTCAAGGTTTTGGCCTACACCAAAGAGCAGAGTATCAACTTTGAACCATTTACCGAAGAAGAAAGAGCTCATCTTCAGAGCATTTTCGCATCCGAACATGCCACCAAGAACATTGAACTGGCTGAGCTTGTTGAAGACAGAGTTGAAAATTAAGAGAGGGAACAGCAGTAATTCATGGACAACATGAAGGAACAGTTCTACGATGACCAGTTGTCAGAACTTCAAAGTGTAGGTGAATTAACACGTGTGATCAACGGAAAAGTTTTCCCACTGTATTCCGAGGGAATGCAAGCAATAAAAGCTGAAGGATCAAGCTCCACCAACAATGTAAAATCTGAAATTGCTTCTAACCCTCGAATTGTTAAAGGTGTGTTGCTCAGCATGGTTTTACTTGTTAATAATCTGACATTAGAGAAGAAAGAGTGGGGATTTTCCAGCTTAAAAGAGCATTTCGGCTCTAAAGAAACTATCGAAAAAATTGAAGCAACTACCAAATTTAAAGGAAAAATGCTTTTGGGTCTGAAAGAGTATCCACGATTAAATCTCAAAAGGGCATTCTGGAGATGGTATTTGAACACAACAGGCTCAGGAGACAATCTTTTCCAAAAAGCAGCTAACAACTTAGTGCTCTATACAAATATCAACAAGATAACTTCTTTCTATAGAATCTTGGGCACAGTCCGAAGCAGAATGGTAAAGGTACACCCAAGAGTTAAAAGAATGACAACAATGATATACTTGTACACAAGATACTTCTTTGACCGAACTATAAGAGAAGCCTTCCAGAAAATAAGAGGTCAGGGTAGATCTAAAAAAACTGACATTGCCGAAAAATTGATTGCTTGTGCAAGACTACGAAAGCTTTCAGCTCTCAGAATCTGGGGTGGCGAAACAAAGTTAAAAGTTTCTGCTGAATAAGAAAAAAGAAAACTATATATGGAGTGTGCCAAGAAGATTATAGACGCCGCAAATGATCGCAAAAAGGTTTCTTTTAAGAACTGGAGAAATTCTATTGATGAAGATAGAAGAATTAGTGAAATTCAAAAAAGATTTTTACTAAGGTTACTCATGTCCAAAGCAGGTCGAGTAGCATAGGCATTTAGACAAATAAAAAATTTACCCGAACAAGTTGATCTTTAAAGAAGGAAGAAGGCATCAAGATTTGAGAAAGGTCTTAGTAGCTATATGTAGAAAACTATAAGAAAAGCATTTGAGAGTTTCAAATAGGAACATGAAGAGGGTCAAGCAGTAAAAAAAAGAGCAGCTATCCAGTTAATAAATGCTACTATGAGTAAAGGAAAAAGAATGTACAATAGGTGGATTATGATAACGGAAAAAGAAAGATTAGTAAAACAATGTAAGTTGTTGATGTCAACATTCTCCAACGTGAACTATGCCATCAAGTCAGTCGCTGATAATGCTTTCCTCAACTCTAAGGACAATGAGGTGAAAGAAAAAGCTTTGGTTCAACTTTTCAAGAA
>APMI01020316.1_pt1 | contig 20945 bp, 24 predicted proteins | sample 667938 | NCBI WGS metagenome assembly APMI01 (sample SAMN01084076, study PRJNA167559) | wastewater metagenome | biome: Wastewater | place: Denmark: Ejby Moelle, Odense | collected 2011-11-28
GGTCGAGCCCGGCGATCGTCGCGGGCGCCAGCGCCGCGAGCGTCGCGCCGACGGCTGGTAGCCCGTCCGCGGCGAGCACGCCCGCGCCGCCGCCATTGGTCACGATCGCAACGCGGTTGCCCTGACAGGGCTTGTATCGTGACAGCACCTGGGCGGCGGCAAACAGATCGGTCAGCGTATCGACCATGACGACGCCCACGCGCCGGAATGCTGCGGCATGTACATCGTAAGCGCCCGCCATCGCACCGGTATGCGATAATGCGGCCCTGGCCGCGCCAGCCGAGCGCCCGGCCTTGATCGCGATGACCGGTTTGATGAGGGTCGCGGCGCGCGCCGCGGACATGAAACGGCCCGCGTCGCTCACCCCCTCGACATAGATGAGGATCGCGTCGGTGCCGGGATCGGCCGCGTAGAAATCGATGAGGTCGGCGAGGTCGGCATCTGCCATATCGCCCATCGACACGACGCCCGAAAAGCCGACGCTGCGCGCCGCCGCCCAGTCGAGCATCGCGGTGACGAGTGCGCCGCTCTGCGAGAGGAAGGCAAGCCGGCCGGCTCGAGCGCCATAAGGCGCGAAGGAGGCATTGAGCTTCGCGCGGGGTATCACGACACCCAGGCTGTTCGGTCCGATCAGCCGCACATTGCTTGCAGCAGCAGCCTCCTGCAGCGCTGCACGATCGGCGGCCTCACCGAAACCGTTCGAGAGGACCACGGCAAGGCCAGTCCCAAGCTTGCCGAGCCGTTCGATCGAGGCGATGACATGGGCGGCCGGGCAGGCAATGATCGCGAGGTCGGGCGGCTGGGGGAGACCCGCGATCGTATCGATCCATGTCGCGCCATCGACGGCAACCGGATGCGGGTTCACCGCGAAGATCCGCCCTGCGAAGCCACCGGCGACGATATTGGCCAGCACTTCGTGGCCAACCGATCCGGGGCGCTGCGAGGCACCGATAACGGCGATGCTGTTCGGGTGATGGAGCTGCGACAGATCGCTGGCGGTCATGATCAGATCCTCATGAGCAAAGCGCGGGCGGGCGCTTCTTGAAGCCACATCGATCGTTGAGATTGGCCCCCGCTCCTATCCGTAAACTTCCCGATAACGCTGCGGCGCCCGACGATTTAGCAACGATGGGTCGCCGCTCGTGTGCGGCCTTCAAATTCGAGGAGACGGTAATGGCCAAGACGACTCCCGCGCACACACATTATCGCACGCCGCAAAGTCCGTTCGCGTGGCTGCGCAGCATGATCGATGAAATGGATCGGCCGACGCGCGATTTCTTCGCCCCCTTCACGGCCTTTTCAACGCCGGCGATCGACATGGTCGAGCGGGACGGCGCTTATCGCCTGACCGCCGAGCTTCCGGGCCTCACCGACGAGGATGTGAAGGTCACCGTGAGCGAGCATCAGCTCATCATCTCAGGTGAAAAGCGCCAGAAGGACGAGCGCAAGGACGATGGCTTCATGGTGCGCGAGCGACGCTACGGCAGCTTCGAGCGGCATGTAATCCTCCCCGTCGACGCGCAGGAAGACGGCATCGATGCGAGCTTCGACAAAGGCGTACTGACCGTGACGGTCCCGAAGGGCAAGCAAGCGCCTGAGCGCGGCCGCCGCATCGCGATCCGCAAGGCCGATTGAGCCAAGACCGATGACGCAGATGACGGCGATGGTGCTCGACGCGCCGGGGCAAAAGCTCCGTCGCGTTGGGCGAGAAATCCCGGTACCCGGCGCAGGCGAAGTTCTGGTCGAAGTCAGTGCCTGCGGGGTGTGCCGGACCGACCTTCATGTGATCGATGGCGAGGTTCACGCTCATTGCCCGATCGTGCCTGGGCATGAGATCGTCGGCCGCGCCCGCGCAATTGGCGACGGCGTCGCCGGTCTCGTGCCCGGCCAGCGCGTCGGCATTCCGTGGCTCGGGCACACCTGCGGTGATTGCGGCTATTGCCGGGCGGGTCAGGAGAACCTTTGCGATCGGGCGGAATTCACCGGCGCGACTCGCGACGGCGGCTTTGCGACCCATGTGGTCGCCGATGCACATTATTGCTTCGCGCTGCCCGCGCGCTTCGACGACGCGGAAGCGGCGCCACTCTTGTGCGCGGGCCTCATCGGCTGGCGCGCGCTGCGCCGGGCGGACGATGCCAGGGTCATCGGGCTCTACGGGTTTGGCGCCGCGGCACATCTTATTGCACAGGTCGCGGTATGGCAGGGTCGGCGCGTGCTCGCCTTTACGCGCGAGGGCGATGAGGCTGGCCAGGCATTCGCCCGCTCGATGGGTTGCGCCTGGGCGGGAAGCTCCGTGCAGCCCGCACCCGAACCGCTGGACGCCGCGCTGATCTTCGCGCCGGTTGGCGAGCTCGTGCCCACAGCGCTGCGTTCAGTCCGCAAGGGTGGCTTGGTCGTGTGCGCCGGTATCCATATGAGCGACATCCCGTCGTTTCCTTATCGGGAGCTCTGGGGCGAACGGGAGATCTGTTCGATTGCCAATCTCACCCGCGACGACGGCCTATCGTTCCTCGAGGTCGCGGATCGCGCGCGCCTTCGCCCGCAAGTCGAGACATATCCGCTCGCCGAGGCGAACCTTGCGCTGGAGCGCCTTCGCAACGGGTTGGTGAAGGGCGCGGCTGTGCTGCTACCGCCCACACCCTGATCGCGGTTCAGGCTGTCGCCCGCGAGACGAGGGCGACAGTGCCGTCTTTGGCGATTTCAACAAGGTAATAATGCTTGTCTTCGCACTGCACCCGCCAGACGGGATTGCCGTGATTTCTCGCCATCGCCGCTTCCTGGATGATTTGCTGGCAAGGCCAGCCAGCATCGCGGACCGCCCGAAACAATACGCCCTCGCGATCCCAGGCATTGAGATGCTCGATCCTGGCGGCGTCGGCGGCTGCGACGGTGTTTCTTGTTTCGACGCTGGGCATCGGACGCGAGCAGGCGGCGAGCAAGACGGTGATCAATACCGGCGAAATCCGCGTCATGAACAGTCTCCCGAAGGGGCTGAACGACAGATTGCCGCAATTTGCGACGCGTCAGCATTGGGAATGATACGGATTCTCGTTTCGGGACGGATCGGCTCCAACAGAATCTCCATCCATCGGGGAGTCGGAGCATGATCAACTGGTATCGCGAGCGGGCCCGCCAGGAGCGGACCATGGCGCGGCATGCGCATGGGCAAAGCGCACGTCGATCGCATGTGGCAATGCTGCGGCTGCTGCTTAAGCAATGCGCGACGCAGCCAGCGCTTGATCGCGGTATCTGTGCGCATTGTTCGATGCGGGCCACGTGCCGCAAGCTGCTGACGCGGCAAATTCCGGATCGCCTTGCCGCCTGAGCGGCTCGCTCGTCCTGACCCATGGCGTTGGGCGAGTACGCAGCGGCGCAATCGGGCACAGACTGCTCGACTATGAGGATCCTCTACCGGCCTATTTACCCGGCTGACGCATTCGTTGCGGTCGCCCGGCATGTGCGTCACGCACCACCAAACGCTGCGGCGAACCGGCGCTTGCGCGCGTTTCTTGCTCTTCCTGCGGCGTCGCCATATTGTTCACGGGGCTCGCGCACGTCGCCGTCACGACGCAACGTCAAGCGGCGCCCGGAACAGATGAAAAATCAATCCACGAGTCGCTTGGGTCACTAAGGATCAAGTCCAAAAAACAGAGACTTCCGATCGCCATTGCGGACGATCATCCATCGGTCGTTGTGGCTTGCAACAGCAGATCGAGATCCCCCTCCTCGATCAGCCTGTCGGCGATACTGCCATGCAGCATTTTCGCCAGGCCGCGCCGCGCATGTGTGACGATGACGGTCAGGTCAGGCGAAAAATCCCGCTCCGCCTGGCGAAGGACGTTGAGCGTCTCCCCGTCCACGGCCATGGCACTGGAGGTGAAGGACAGATGCGAATATTGCGCGGCGACCTCCCGCAACCGGGCCTCCAGGAGATCCTGCTCCTCGCGCCAGATCGGGCCGACATCGCCACCGGTAAGGATGCGGTCGCGCAGATTCGGCACAAATGCATGAACCGCCACGAGTTCCTTGATCGACGTAACCGACAGCGCGAGATCGAGCGTCGCCTGGGCGAGCGCACCATCGGCTACGGCGACGAGCACCCGGCGATACGGCGTCTCCGAAGAACGACGAACGATGAGGACCGGTCGATGCGTCAGCCGCAACAGTCGTTCGGCGACAGCCGGGAATAGATTATCCTTCCAGCCGACCTTCTGATGCGCACCAAGCAGGATGAGGTCGATCTCTTGATTTTCCGCAATCTCCGCGATCCGTTGCGCGGGATCCCCGGTCGTGAGATGGGTCCGTACGCGCGCGATGCACGGCGAGGCTGATCCCTCTGTCTCGCCCAGCAGCTTGAGATTTTCCGCGGCTCGGGCCCGATCGCTCGGGTCACCGTGACGTGCATCGATGTGCACGAGGTCGAGTTCGGCACAATGCAGGCTGGCGAGCGACCGCGCCCGATGCAGCGCGGCCGCCGCGCCCGAGGAAAAATCGCTCGCTACAAGAATGCGGTGCATGACTAGTCTTTCCTGTCGGTGCCGATCACAAAATCTCGCCAGCACTTAATCCCTGGGCTGCAGAAGCCCGTTGAGAATCCACCAGATATCGTCGATTCTCCGCTGCACGGCCAAGACAAGGAACGCCAGGATCGCCGTGCCGACAAATGCAGCGAGCGAAATGCGATAGCGATACGCCGCCGGGCGCCGCTTCGGGTCTTTCGCGAACTTTGACATTTCCAGTCTACCGATTTGCATTGATCGGTCGAATGATAGCCATCGAAGCATAACGCGAAATACGTGATAGACCGGAGCTGTCGCGTATCCCTGCCCCAGCGTAACCCATGAGCGACCAGAATGACCGCCATCTATGTTGGCGGCCCTGTGTCTCCCGTCGATGGTTATGCTGCGGGTGCACCGCCGTGCCATTTAACCGGGATACGAAGGTAGGTCACACCGTTCGACTCCGCTTCAGCGAAGCGGCCCGCGCGAATATTGACCTGGATCGAGGGCAACAGCAGTTTGGGTACGGCAAGGCCCGCATCCCGCTTCTCGCGCATCACGGCAAACTCGTCCTCGCTTACGCCATCGTGGACGTGCACACTCGACCAGCGCTGGTCGCTGACGGTCGTCTCCCAGCGATAATCGTCACGTCCTGGTGCCTTATAGTCATGGCATAAGAACAGGCGCGTCTCGCCGGGCAGCGATAGCAATCGACGGATCGAGCGGTAGAGCGTGCGCGCGTCACCGCCGGGGAAGTCGGCGCGCGCGGTGCCATAATCGGGCATGAATAAAGTGTCGCCAACGAATGCCGTGTCGCCGATCCGATAGGCGACATCGGCCGGGGTGTGGCCGGGGACATGCAGCACCTCCACCTCCAGCTCGCCGATGGCAAAATGGTCATTGTCCTCAAACAATCGATCGAAGTCCGACCCGTCTGGTTTCAGGTCAATCATTGCAAAGACCGGGCGGAAGATGCGCTGAACGTCGCGGATATGCGCGCCAATCCCGATCCAGGCACCGGTTTGCGCCTTGATGAAGGGAGCCGCTGACAGGTGATCGGCGTGGGCGTGCGTCTCCAGCACGATCGCGATCCGCCAGTCTTGCTCGCGCGCGAAGGCGATGATCCGCTCGGCCGAACTTGTGTCCGCAACGCCGCTGGCCAGATCGAAATCCAGCACCGGATCGATGACAGCGGCAATACGCGTCGCGGGATCGCCAACAAGGTAGCTGATCGTATGGGTCGGCGCGTCGAAAAAGGCCTCGATGAAGGGCTCGGTCATGATCGTCCTCCGTCACATCTTGACTATATATTAGCATACTCTACATTAGCAATACCTAACGGAGTGACGCCGATGTTGAAGCCGCCGATGGATCTGGCGACGTTCGAAACAAAGGCCGGTCAGGTCGCCGATGTACTGAAGGCGCTTGGCAATGCGCGGCGGCTGATGCTGCTTTGCAAGCTGGTCGAGCATGGCGAGATGACGGTCAGCGACCTCGCGCGCGACGTCGGCCTGTCGCAATCAGCCTGCTCGCAGCATCTCGCCAAGATGCGCGACGAGGGCCTCGTTGCCTTCCGCCGCGAGAGCCAGACGCTTTGGTACACCATTGCCGACCCGCGCGTCCAAACGCTGCTTGCCACGCTCTATCAGCTCTACTGCAAGGATTGATGCGATGACGCTTCCGACCCTTTCCCCGGCCGATGCCCGCGCCGCGATCGATGCCGGCGCACGGCTCGTCGATATTCGCGGTGCCGACGAACATGCGCGCGAGCATATCCCCGGTGCGCTCAACCTCCCGCTCGACCGGATCGGCGATCTGCCGCGTGACGGACGCCGGGTAGTGTTCCATTGCCGATCTGGCATGCGGACTTGCGCAAATGCGGCACTGCTCGCCGAGGCGGCGGGTGGTGCACAGGCTCATATCCTCGACGGGGGGATCGATGCGTGGCGGAATGCTGGTCAGCCGACCATCACCGATCGCTCGCAACCTTTGGAAATCATGCGGCAGGTGCAGATCACTGCGGGTGCGCTGATATTGACCGGTGTCCTCCTCGGCCTGTTCGTTGCCCCCGGCTTCTTTGGCCTGTCGGCGTTCGTCGGCGCAGGGCTGATGTTCGCAGGGGTGACAGGCTGGTGCGGGATGGCAAACCTGCTGAGCCTCATGCCCTGGAATCGGCGCGCGACCGCCTGAGGTCATCATGCATGCCGCCACTATCCTCGCAACGCTCGCCTCGGGCGGCTTGATCGGTCTCATTCTCGGCCTGGTCGGTGGGGGCGGCTCGATTCTTGCCGTGCCGCTGCTCATCTATGTCGTCGGGGTCGGCTCGCCGCATGCCGCGATCGGTACCGCCGCGGTCGCGGTGACGATCAACGCGCTCGCCAGCCTTATCGGCCATGCCCGTGCCGGTCGGGTCAAATGGCGATGCGCATTGGTATTCGCGGTATCCGGCATGATCGGCGCGGCGTTCGGCGCCGAGCTCGGCAAGGCCTTTGACGGCAAAAGGTTACTGGCCCTGTTCGGCCTCCTGATGATCGGTGTCGGGCTGTCGATGCTGCGCAAGCGACGCACGGCAGAGGCGCCCGAGGTACGGCTCACGCGGGAGACTGCGCGGACGCTGCTTCCCCGGCTCGTCCCGATCAGCCTTGGCGTCGGGATTGGCGCCGGTTTCTTCGGCATTGGCGGCGGGTTCCTCATCGTACCTGGGCTGATCCTGGCAACCGCGATGCCGCTGCCCTATGCGATAGGAACATCCTTGGTCGTGGTCAGCGCTCTCGGCCTCACGACCGCTATGTCCTATGCCGCCTCGGGGCTGGTCGATTGGTCGGTCACGGCGATGCTGGTTACAGGCGGCATTGGGGGCACGATTGCCGGGATCTCGTTAGGGCGCCTGTTCGGCAATCGCAAAAATACGCTGGAAAAGGGCTTTGCAGCGGTCGTGGTCTCGGTCGGCGCTTACGTCACCCTGTCGTCGTTTTGACCGGCGGCGGCCCGATATCGACCGACGTCGGCACTGCACACGCCATCGCCATAGGATAGCAAGTTAGTCGGAGATCGATCCTGAAGCTTTGCTTCGCCGCCCCTCGCCGATCACGACGGGCGCCGGCGCGACTGGGGCAACGCATATTTCATCATGGCCCCGTCCTCGACCTTAACGGCGATCGTCGAATTTGGCGCTGCGGTAAGCACGCATCGACCGCAATCCCCGAGAGCCGACAGGCAACAGCCGTCGCCTGGCTCTTTCACCCAGGTGATGGCTCGCCTCCTTTTTTGTCAGCGCGTACCTGCCTGCAGCTCCACGAGCGCGTCGAGGAGGCCGCTTTGGCTCGGCAATATCATCGAACGCGCCTCGGCAAGCCCGAACCATCGCGCTTCATCAATTTCGGGAAACGATCTGATCCTGCCGCTCTTTGGCGGCCACTCAAGGTCGAACCGGTTGCTGCGAACCGCGGCCGGATCGAGCTCCTGTTCGAGTGCCCAGACCTCAACGCGCTTGCCGCCGGCCTGCTTGATGATGCCGAGCGGGATCGCGTCGCCGGCAAGCGGGACCCCCAGTTCCTCGCGCGTCTCGCGAAAAGCGGCGGCCCTGGGATCCTCGGCCGGTTCGATCTGCCCCTTGGGAATTTGCCACGCCCCCTTGTCGCGATGGCCCCACCACGGGCCGCCAGGCCGAGCCAGCAGGACTTCAAGTCCGTTCTCGCGCTGACGGTAAATCAGCAACCCGGCGCTGTGGCTGTGGTGTGCGGCGTTGCCCATGGTCAGGGAAGTTAGGGATAGCTCCCGATGCTGAGAATCCGCAAAAATACGCGAGCAACGGGTCGCGGTAGTAGGCGAGCGAAAGCTGCAAAGCAGCCGTGCGACCGCCCCTCCCTTAAGGGGAATTGCGAATAGAGCGCCTGTCCGCCTCGATCCAAAAAGAACCTGTGACTGATGGGAAGGACATATCCCGATGCAGGTTCAAACAGAATTTCGCGCAACGCTCCCACCCTCTCCGGCGGGGTTTCTCGGGCATGACGCGATCCGACGTGGTGTCACGTCGAGCCCGATCGCCGGGAAGCGGCTGACAATGGGGGGGGGCGCGGCAATCGATCCTGGCGCACGGCTTGTTGAGCTCGCGCCGATCCTGCGCGCGCTTGCCGGCCCGTCGATCGAGTTCGACCTCGAGCTCGGTTTTCCGAATGCCCGCACCCGCATCGACCCGGTCGGATTTGATGCGACGGTCCTCGAACTGGTGGTCGGGGCATGCATTGCCGGTGCCCGGCGGATTGTGGTGCGCAACCGCAAGATCGGCGCACGGCTGTGGGTATTGGTCTGCGATGACGGAGATCATCGTCCATCCGGCACCGAGGCCCCGCGAATTCACGATTTCGGCTTGGGCTCACATGGGCGGGTCCGCGCGAAATATGGCGCCGGTCCGGGTCGTGCGGTGGCGCTGACCCTACCGACCATCCTCAGTCTCGCCGACGGGCTCCCGCTTCCTCGTCATTTCGTATCCCCCCGCAAACCAGAGGAGAAGAAAGATGAAAAAGACCGACAACCAGTTGCAGCATGACGTGATGGCGGAGCTCGAATGGGATCCTCGCGTCGACCATGCCGATATCGGCATTGCGGTGAATGACAGCGTCGTGACGCTTTCGGGATACGTGAAGAGCTACCCCGAGAAGATGGCTGCGGAAAAGGCGGCGCGCCGGGTCACCGGGGTCAAGGCGATCGCGGAGGAGATCAAGGTCCGCTACGCGTCGGATCCCAAAACCGCCGATCACGAGATCGCCAAGCGTATCCTCGATCTGCTCGCCTGGCACGTTTCGATCCCCAAGGATGCGATCAACCTCAAGGTGGAGCATGGCTGGGTCACGCTGACGGGCACAGTCGACTGGTTTTTCCAGAAGGAAGAGGCCGCCAGGGCTGCAGGCCGCATCACGGGCGTTCTCGGCATCAGCAACCTCATCGAAGTGAAGAAGGTGCCGGTCGCGTCCGATATCAAGGATCGCATCACTGCGGCCTTCAGGCGCCAGGCAAATCTCGATGCCTCCGGCGTGATCGTCGTTACCGACGGGAGCACAGTGCGGCTCGGCGGCATGGTGAAAGCGTGGAACGAGCGCGGCGTTGCTGAGCGTGCGGCCTGGGCGGCTCCCGGGGTCAACAAGGTCGAGGATGATATCATCGTCGCTTTCTGAGCATCAGCCAGAGACTAAGACGGCCGCTCTTGCGAACGGGCAGGCGGCCGCCTTCGTCAAGCACTGCCGCTTGCGACCTGCGCTCGACCCGGTCGAATTGAGCGCGCCGCACCCCTCGGCGGGCGGGCCGGTTGAGCATTCACGCGCAAACGATGGAGTCGCCGATGCCGCGAGGATCGGGTGAGCCTGATCGGCGGGTGATGCGGCCGCTTAGTCACAGTCTCGCCGTGCCGGGCAGATGGCGCAGCTTGCTCTTCGGAGCGTGCCTCATCGCGGGACTGATTCTGGCGATCGGTCATTGGGGTGAGATAGCTGTCTTCGCACAGCTCCTGCGCAAGGCTGAACCGCGTTGGCTGTGCTTTGCCATCGCACTCCAGCTTTCGACCTACGCCAGCCTTGCGGTCGGCTGGAGCGAAATCCTTCGCGAAGCCGGTTCGCCGCGGCGGCTATCGCCTTTGATGCGAATTGCGATCACCAAGCTCTTTGCGGACCAGGCGCTACCCGGTGCGGGTCTCGGCGGGAATGTCTTGCTGGTCGCTCAACTTCGCGCCCTCGGGATTTCGCGCGGCGCGGCCGTGGCCGTTCCGCTCCTGTCGACGATCGGTTTCTATGCAGCCTATGCGTTGTTCGCGGTCGCGATGCTCATCCTCTTATGGCTGCACGACCGCGCAACCCCGCTGATGGCCGGCACGGTGACGCTGTTCCTTTGCGTGGCGATTGCGATCCCCTGCCTTGCATTGTGGCTGCGCAAGCGTGGGAGTGCGCCGTTGCCGCGCACGCTCGAGCAAATCGCGCCGGTGCGCTCGCTGCTCGAAAGTGTCGCGCAGGCGCCTGCCAGATTATTGAAGGATCGCGGGCTTCTGATCCGCGTCGCAGGCTGCAACGCGTTCGTCTTCCTCGCCGATGCCGCCACCTCGTTTGCCTGCCTTCGCGCGCTCGGAAGCACCGCGGAATTCTCGACCTGCTTCATTGCGCTCATCATGGCATCGATCATCGCGACGCTCGGCCCGATCCCGCTCGGCCTCGGCACCTTCGAGGCAACCTCGATTGCGACATTGCGGCTGCTCGGCGTTCCGTTTGAAGCCGCTTTCACAGGCACAATGCTATTGCGGCTGCTCACACTCTGGCTTCCGCTGATCCCCGGGATGGTGCTGATGCGCGGCGCAATGCGGCACCCCGGGCCGCGTCCCCGCCGATAATGCGCGGTGGGCAATCGGGACAGGGCAATCGGTAATATCCCTCATACCGGAGAAATGCTCCGGTCTGTAGCTGGTTCTCACCCGCTGTCGGGACAAAGCGGGTCTACGAGGTCATTTTGTTACCCTTGCGAATCGGTTATAGCGCCACTCCGGTCGGGCAGGAAAATGAAGCACATACGCTTCATGGTCGTCTGATTGCGCGAACGGAGGACGCACTCGCGATGCCGGTGTCACAACGTTCGCCCGCATTTCGTTACGCTATGGCAACAGGTGCCGTTCTGATCGTGGCGGCGTTGCGCTGGGCACTTGCGCCGGTGTTGGGCGAGCGCGCCGCCTATCTTCCTTTCGCGCCTGTCATCCTCGGCGTCGTGTTGTGGTGCGGACCGGTGCCGGCGCTTCTCGCGGCCGCGTCGTCGCTCGCCTTCGGCATCTATTTTTCGGGTCTAAGGGATGTGAGCCTGGGCGATGTCGTTGAGGCTGCGACATTTTCGTTGGTCGCGGTCGGGGTGATCCTGCTCGGCGAAGCGATCAGACGGTCGCGCGACCGAGCAGTTCAGAGCGATCACACTGCCGCGCAGCATGCCCGCAATGCGACCGATGTCGCCGAAGAGCTCAATCTCCTGATCGACGGGGCGCAGGGCCACGCGATCTACATGCTTGATGCGGCAGGCTATGTGACGATCTGGAACCAGGGCGCCGAGCGGCTCAAGGGCTGGACCGAAGCGGAGGCGCTGGGGCAGCATACCTCGCTCTTCTACCCCGCTGATGCCCGCGCGTCGGGCAAACCCGAAGCTGACCTCGCACGAGCCTGTGCGAATGGCCGCGTCGAGGAAGAAGACTGGCGCGTCAGGAAGGATGGCCAGGAGTTTCTGGCCGCGGTTTCACTGACCGCGCTCTATGACGACAAGGGCGATTTACGCGGCTTCGCCAAGGTTGTCTCGGACATCACCGAACAGCGCGCTACCGAGGAGACAGCCCGGGTCCGCGAACGCCATTTGCGTTCGATCCTGTCGACCGTCCCCGACGCAATGGTGGTGATCGACGAGGCCGGGCTGATCATGTCGTTTAGCAACGCGGCGCAGTCGCTGTTTGGCTATAGCGAGGACGAACTGATCGGGCAGAACGTCAAGATCCTCATGCCATCGCCCGACCGCGAGCGGCACGATGGTTATATCCTGCGCTATCTCCAGACGGGCGAGAAACGTATCATCGGCACCGGACGGGTAGTGTTTGCGGCGCGCAAGGACGGCTCGACCTTCCCGATGGAGCTTTCGATCGGTGAGGCATCGGGCGAGAAGCAGCGCATTTTCACCGGCTTCATCCGCGATCTTACCGAGCGACGTCGAACCGAGGAGCGGCTGGAAAGCCTGCAATCCGAACTGATCCACGTCTCTCGGGTCAGCGCGATGGGGACGATGGCCTCGACGCTTGCGCATGAGCTGAACCAGCCGATCGCCGCGATCGCAAATTATGTCGAGGCGGTGCGCGATCAACTCGCGGATCTTCGCCCCGACAATGTCGAGCTCATGCGCGAGGCGCTTGATGACGCGGCCAAGGATGCGCTTCGCGCCGGCCATATCGTGCGGCGTCTGCGTGATTTTGTCGCCCGCGGAGAGATCGAGCGGACGGTCGAGCCATTGCCTGCACTGATCAACGAGGCGTCCGTTCTTGGCCTGATGGGGGCGCACGAACGCGGGATCGAAGTGAGTTTCGACCTTGATCCTTATGCCTCGCCGGTGCTCGTCGACCGGATCCAGATCCAGCAGGTGCTGATCAATCTCATCCGCAATGCCTGCCAGGCCATGACGGACTGCCCCGAAAGACGACTGACCGTGCGCAGCCGGCCCGACGGCGATAACATGGTCCGCGTTACCGTCGCGGACACCGGTCCCGGCATCTCCAAGGAGGTCGAGGACCGGCTGTTCACGGCCTTCGTCAGCACCAAGCGGGGCGGTATGGGCCTTGGGCTTTCGATCTGCCGGACGATTATCGAAGCCAATGACGGGCGGATCTGGGTGGAAAATCGCGCGGACGGTGGATGTTCTTTCCATTTCACCCTGCCCCGCGCACGGACGGAGAATTGACATGACAAGCAGCAAGCTTGTTCACATCGTCGACGACGAGGAATCGATGCGCCGGTCGACCAGCTACGCGCTGAAGACCGCGGGTTATACGGTGGCCACCTGGGCGTCGGGCGTCGAATTCCTCAAGGAGGTTCGCCATGTCGAGCGCGGCTGCATCCTGCTCGACATCCGCATGCCCGAGATCGACGGCCTCGAGGTCCAGCAAATTCTCAGTGAGCGCGGGGTGACGATGCCGGTCGTGGTGATGACCGGACATGGCGATATCGGAATCGCGGTGCGCGCGATGAAGGGTGGTGCCGCCGATTTCCTCGAGAAACCGTTTGAGCGAGCAACTTTGCTCACAGCGGTTGAAGCGGCATTCGAGCGCATTGCGCAAGCCGAGACGGTCACCGCGCGCGCCGCGGACGCTGAAGTTGTGCTGGGCGTGCTGACGCCGCGTGAGCGCGACGTGCTCGACGGACTGGCGCACGGCCTCCCGAACAAGACGATCGCCTACGACCTCGGCATATCGCCGCGCACCGTCGAAGTGCACCGCGCCAATCTGATGACCAAGCTCGAGGTTCGCAGTCTGTCCGACGCGCTGCGGATCGCATTCGCAGCTGGCATGGGGATTGATCCTTAGTGGCAATACGTAACGACGCGCCACCACCCCGCGAGGCATTGTTCTGCCAGACGGGAACGTAAACGATGAGTATGAAATCCGTATCGCAAGCCGATCGCAAGCCACGCATTCTGGTTGTCGAGGACGATGACAGCATGCGGCGGTCGATGCAGCTTTTCCTGCGCGGGCGAGGCTTCGATGTTCTCACCTATGCGACGGGTGATCGCCTTCTCCTGGAAGAGAATATCGAGGACGCCGCCTGTCTCGTGGCCGATTATCGGCTTGGCGAAAAAGATGGCATCTCGCTTCTTGGCGCCTTGCGCGCGCGTGGATGGACGGGGCCGGCGATCCTCACAACCGGCTATCCGTCGCAGGAGCTAAGATCTTCTGCGCAGCTCGCCGGCTTCGATCTGTTTCTTGAAAAGCCGTTCCAGGAGCATGCGCTGGTCAACGGCATTAACCGGTTGATAGGGCGCGGCTTCGGCGAGTTCGCGTGAGAGGCTCAAGCTTCATGATCGCGAGACGAAATAAATAATATCGAGCGTCCGTGGCTGAGCCGGCCTATCCGCCACCCCGAATACATAACCTGGAGCAGATCATGGCCTTTCAACTCCCCCCGCTGCCGTACGCCAAGGACGCATTCGGCGAGATCGTTTCGGCGGAGACGTTCGATTTCCATCACGGCAAACATCACAATGCCTATGTGGTGAAGGCGAACGAGCTCGTCGCCGCCAACCCGGAATTTCAGGGCAAGTCGCTCGTCGACATCATCCGGTCGACCGCCGGTTCGGGTCCCAAGGGGTTGTTCAATCAGGTCGGCCAGATCTGGAACCACAGCTTCTACTGGCTCGGCCTGTCGCCCGTGAAGAAGGAGCCGACGGGCAAGCTTCTCGACCTCATCAACGAGGGTTTCGGTTCGGTCGACGGTCTTATCGAAAAGCTGAAGGCCGAGGCCGTGGGACATTTCGCCAGTGGCTGGGCGGCGCTCAATCTGACGGACGGAAAGCTGGAGGTTACCTCCTATCATGACGCGGACACGCCGGTCGCGCATGATGCGACGCCGCTCCTCATCCTCGATGTGTGGGAACACGCTTATTACATCGACTACAAGAATTTGCGGCCGAGCTATGCGGATGCGATCCTGCGCAACGCGATCGACTGGGATTTCGTGGCGCAGAATCTAGACGGACTTGGCGTCAGCCGCGCCGACCAGCCCGCCTGAGCGCCGGTAGAACCACAATATCGAATCGGGCCCGGCCGCACATGCTGCCGGGCCCTGTTCTCACGCTGCAAAAAGCTGGCAGCGCGGCACCATCCTTCGCCTGTGCGTCGCGGCTCAGGGACAGTCCAATCAGGCAGCGGCCCGCCGAGGGGCCATGCGGCGCCCGCTTTTGCTCCGCCAGCGAAAGCGAGGCGGACCAGCTGGCCTTTTCACAAATGCGCTACGGAACTTTGCGTAATGCAACGCGACGGTTCGACAGGGATGCTCCGCGTCTCGGACTCGACCATAAGGGCTTCCAACGATGCGTTGTGCCGATCCACCGATCATCGCGCAGCAGAAGCACGGTGAACGCCAGAGACAAGGGGCAGCTCTCGACCTCCGCCCGGGGCCGATCCCGTTGATTTCGTTTTGCCTGGCCGGCGTCGATTGTCCGGCGGTACACTATGTTTTCGGGCCCTGAGCGATGCCCCTGCATCAGTCCAATCGCGATGCGCAGCAAGAGCAGCAGAGGCTGATCACATTCCTCGAAGGCGCGCTTGACGACGGGCACGGCTGCAGACGCATCGACACTCATGCCGCGAGCATCTTCCTCGCAGGGGACCGGGCATGGAAATTGAAGCGAGCGGTGAAATATCCCTATCTCGACTTCTCGACGCCGCCGCTGCGCCGCAGGGCCCTCGAAGCCGAGCTCAACCTCAACCGGCGCACCGCCCCTGACATGTACCTTGCGGTACATCCGGTCGTTCACTCGCGTGACGGCTTTCGCATTGGCGGCGAAGGCGAGCCGGTGGACTGGCTACTCGAGATGCGTCGCTTTCCGGATGGCGCGCTGCTTGCCGATATCGCCGAGACAAAGAGGCTCGAGACCGCGCTGCTCATTCAACTTGCCAATCGGGTCCACGCTTTCCATCAAGGGGCGGTCCCGGTCCGGCATGACCATGGCGCGGACGCGATGCGGCAGGTCATCCATGGCAATGCCGCCAGCCTTGCCCGGTTCTTGTCACCATTCGGGCCCGCGCGTGTCTCGAGGCTGATCGAGCGTCAGCAAAGGGAATGCGAGCACCACGTGCGCCTGCTCGATGAACGCGCGAGGACAGGCATGGTGCGGCGCACGCATGGCGATCTGCACCTTGCGAACATCGCGGTGATCGACGGCGGCCCGGTGCTGTTCGACTGCCTCGAGTTCAGCGATGAGCTTGCCACTACCGACACCCTCTACGATCTCGCCTTTCTGCTGATGGATCTGCGGCACAAGCACCTGCAGACCGAGGCCAATATCCTCTTCAATCGCTATATCGATTTATCCGCCGACGAAGCGGGAGTCAGGCTGCTCCCCTTGTTCATGTCGGTACGAGCGACCATTCGGGCGCACGTCGCCGCCGCCAGGGCGCAAGCAAGCGCCTGCGCCGCCGATCGCGATGAAGCTTTGCAATTTCTGTCCCTATCCGAGGAACTGCTGGAACCACGCCCGATTGCACTGGCAGCGATCGGCGGCCTTTCAGGGACGGGCAAGTCCGCGGTTGCCAGGCTCATCGCAGGCGATTTCGGCCCGGCGCCAGGCGCGCGGGTGCTGCGCACCGATATCTTTCGCAAGCGGCTGGCTCGTGTGTCTCCGGAGGAAAGGCTGCCTGAGGCCTTTTATACGCCGCTGGCGAACCGCACCGTGTACCAAGGGGTCAACGACTGCGCTCGCCGGCACATTTCGTCCGGGACCTTTGTGATCGTTGACGCTGTCCTGGCCGCCGACGAGGAACGCCTGCAAATCGAACGCGTGGCCGGGCACAGCCATGTCCCATTTATCGGCTGCTGGCTCGAAGCGGCACAGGCAAAGAGACTCGTTCGGGTCAGGAAACGTTCGGGCGACGCTTCCGATGCCGATGAGCGCGTCGTCAGATTGCAATCGTCCATGGACACACGAGCGCCAGCCGGTTGGCACCCGATCAGGGCCGACGCGCCGTTGGAGCAGGTGGCATCGGCAGCGCGATCAATCGTGGCGCAAGCCTTGAACCGCCCCGTATCAAGGAGCTGATCGGCTGCGCGCGGCGCTTAGGGGCACGCACAGGATCCCATCGATCACCCATCTGACCGATCGATCCACGCCAAGGGGGGCGCTCTCGCCTGCCTTAGGGGCAATACGTAACGACGCTCCCGTCCGCTTGGGGCATGGAATGGCTTCAGGGGACACGGACAATGGAAACGAGACCCGAACCACAACATCATCGCGACGCGGTTTTTCCGATCGATCCGGGCCGGGGTAGCGCGCACCGATCGACGCGCCTGCTGCCAGAAATGGCCCCCTCCCCTCAGCGCCACGATCGGCCCGAGCAAGGCTCGCCCGAGGGCAAGCCCGGCAACGAACCAGGACTAAAGCGGCGAAACGCAATCCGGACCTGGCGACATGAGCGATAGCAACTTTCGATCCGCTGTCGATGTCGGCAAACCGAGACCCGTGTCATTCGACCGTCTGACACCGCGCGAACGCGAGGTCCTCGATGGCATCGTGCAAGGTCTCACCAACCGCGCGATCGGGCGCTCGCTCGGGATCAGCCACCGGACCGTCGAGATCCATCGCGCGCATATCATGCGCAAGCTCAACGCCACCTCGTTCGCTGGCCTGATCGCGATCGCATTGGGGCAGCAGCACGCCGAGCCGCCGCGCGCATCTGAAAGGAACGACCAATGTTAGATGTAACGCCAGCCGATCTGCATCATCTGATCGTCGTGGGGCATCCCGCACGAGACAGCTTCAATCATGCTGTAGCGGCCGCCTATGCCGATGCGGTCCGTCAGCTCGGTCAATCGCCGACAATCCGCGATCTATATGCGATCGGCTTCGATCCGCTGTTACGTGCTGCGGAGCGCCCCGAGAGCCCCGGTTTTCACCTGTCTCCGGACGTCGAGTGGGAGCTCGACCTGGTGCGGAAAGCCAGCGTGATCACGCTCGTCTATCCCATCTGGTTCGGGATGCCGCCCGCGATCATTACCGGTTATATCGACCGCGTGCTCGGCGCAGGCCTGACCGCTTCGGCGATCCGCCATAACAAGCCGCATGAGATGCTCGCGAACAAATATTTCGTGCTCATCACGACCTCCGGCTCGACCCTGCCCTGGCTTGCCGAGCGCGGGCAATGGGAGGGGATGCGTGAGGCATTCGATTCCTATCTTGAAACGATCTTCTCCTTCGTCCGCGTCGAGCATGAGCATCTCGATTCGATCGTAACGCCGCTCTCACGCGATTATGCGGCGCAGTGCCTTGGACGCGTTGCAGATCGCGCGACACGCGCCTGCAGCACGGTTCTGAGCCGCGCCCATGAGCAGCAGAAGGTTGAAATGCTGCGGCATCCGGCGGGTGATTGATCGGGCATCAGCCCGCAAAAACCAAGGCCGGGCGCGAGTAGCGGGGATCGTTAGCGCACCGCCCCGCCCTGACCCGCAGCATGGTTTAGCGGGTGATCATAGAATAATGCGTGCGGGCGCCGGAAACAGCGTCGCGCAGCGTGCGGCAAGCTCGCAGCCCGTGCATGTGGCGCTGCGCTACGTCCCCCGCGCATCGGGCTTTTGATCGGGTCACAGTGAAAATTCGTTTCGGGTATAAACGATAATTTGACGTTGCCAGTTCGCGTAAAGCGATCGATATCCCCAAACAAAGATAATCGGGGAGAGACAGGCAATGGGGCGCAGTCATGTTCGATCTTCCGATGCGCTCGAACTTCCCCGCCTGACCAGCGGCCAGCGTCGAGTCCTCGCAGCTCTGACAGCTGAATGGATGACCGCCCGGGAGCTGGTCGGCGATGCCGACATTGCCACGCAGACCGCGCTCGAGAGCGCAGCGAGACATGCAAACGAACTCGTCAAACTTGGTCTGGCCGAAAGGAGCAGCGGCCACCGAAATCCGGTCTGGCGTCAATCAGCGGTGCTGAGAGATCTGGTAAAATAGGCGCTGCTCCCGGCGCCCGACATCCGCCGCTGATACCGCGATTCCGATAGAATCCGCCGAGGTTCGGGGGCTGCGCCCGAGCGGCCTCGGGTCAGTTCGGGTGGCGGATAGATCGTGGGCAGGCTCTCTCACTCGGGCCCCCCCGACCGTCCGCCGGAGCGGTGCATTTGCGCACCTGCGGAAGCGAGCGGAAACATGATCTGCGCGAAAAGCGAGGCAAACAGGATCGCGGCAGAAATTGTCTTGCGCATGGCGATCTCCACGATCGGTTGAAACATCGCCATCGTGGAGAAAGCGGTGCCTCCGACATATATGCAATGTTACGAGGGTGCGGGACAACCGCTCGTCGCGGCGACGACAATAAATCGCTTGAATGACCGGCGGCTTTGCATCGCGTTCGACGCCGCGCTGTCCCGGGCTGGGAAAGTCTGGCGAGCGGTGTGACACCGGCTCGCCTTCCAGCTTGGACATAAGCAAATCACCCGAGTTGATCGAGTGCCCACAGGCGATCACGGTCGAGCGCATAGGCAAACCGAGTACAATGCTAGGCTATCCGCCTTAGCACCTTTAACCGAATGTTCGACATGACCTACGTCGAACGCGCGAAATTTAACAAACCGAGGAATCAAGAGATGCTGAATGATCTCTCAGGAACCGACGATGTTATCATAGCATCGGTCTCCGGTCATCTCGACAAGGAGGATGTCGAACGGATCATGCACCGGCTCGATGTGGCGTTCGCGCGTGGCGGCAAGGTGCATGTCTTTGCAGAGGTAACGGAATTCAAGGGCATGTCGGCTGACGCGTGGATCAGCGATATCGGCCATGCGGCGCATTATCTGACCCGGCTCGGCCAATTTGGCCGTGTCGCAATCGTCAGCGACCAAAGCTGGATCCGGACGGCCTCGCGCATTGAGAGTGCGCTGCTGCCGCTGGTTTCCTATGAGGTTTATACTCCTGACCTGCGCGATCACGCTCTCGCGTGGGTGAAGGGCGAAGCCGATTTGCCGCGCCCGGCGACCGTCAGCATCGCCAGTGACAAGGGGATCACGACGCTGACGGTCGCCGGCAGGATCACCCGCGAAAGCGGCGATGTGGTGCGCGATTATCTTGCTGAAGCGGCCAAGGGCAGCGCGCCGCTCAAGATCCTGGCGGACATCCGCGGCTATAACGGCTTCGATTCGGCGCTGTTGGTCGACCCCAGATATCTCGAGCTGAAACTTACCCTGCTGCGCCACGTCTCACATTATGCGGTGCTGGGCGGCCCGGACTGGATGAAGCGGATCGTCGACCTGTCCGCGCCGCTCGTGCGCATGAAATTGCGTCATTTCGAGGAGACCGAGGAACAGGCCGCGCTGCAATGGCTTGCCCGGGACGGAGACAATGAGCGCGACTAAGGTCAACGGCGCAAAGAGCGCCAATCATCGGCAAGGCTGATCACCTCGTCACACAAGGCCAGAGGTGCTGGTCGGTGGCTGACCAGTAACAACCCCTGCCGGCTGCGATCGAGCCAGTCGCGCAAGCCGGCGGCCAGCCGCGCCTCGGTCTTCGCGTCGAGCCCTTCACTCGGTTCGTCGAGGAGAAGCCACGGGCGCGCGCCGAGCAGACCGCGCGCCAGCGCCAACCGCTTGCGCTGCCCGCCCGAAAGCTCGCTCCCCTCCTCGCCGATCCATTGATCGAGCCGATCCGGCAGGGCCCTCACCTCCTCGTCGAGACAGGCGGCCGATAGCGCCTGCCAGATCTCAGCTTCGGCGATCCCCGAGCGGGCGAGGCGAAGATTGTCGAGCAACGTTCCCGCGATGAGCATCGGCTCCTGCGGCACCAAGGCGAAAAGCTGGCGCAACCGGTAAAGTCCCATGTCGGCAGCCGCTTCCTCGCCGATGGCAATCCGTTGCGGCGCATCGTCGCGCAAACCGGCGAGCGTGCCGAGCAGGCGGGTCTTTCCGCAGCCTGACGGTCCGGTAATCGCCACGCGCGCGCCAGGCTTGATCCGGCGTGTTTCGGCGCGAGTGACAATCGTCAGGCTCTGACCGCCGGCCAAGACAGGCACCGCATCGGGCAAGTCGACCTCAGCGAGCGCCTCGAGTCGCGCGCTCGCTTCATGGATCGACGGCGCGCGGATTTGCGCGCGCGAATAGCCAGCCACGGTCTCGCCCGCCGCAACCGCAGCCAGCGCCGCCATCGCCGCGAGCGAAGCCCCGCCTTGCGCGGTCGCAACCGCCAGTGCGC
>APMI01003904.1_pt1 | contig 20930 bp, 19 predicted proteins | sample 667938 | NCBI WGS metagenome assembly APMI01 (sample SAMN01084076, study PRJNA167559) | wastewater metagenome | biome: Wastewater | place: Denmark: Ejby Moelle, Odense | collected 2011-11-28
GAGAATTTTTTCTCAGGAGTTGTATCATAAGGTTTAAATTCTTTTTTGCTGAAAAGTTTTTCTTCTTTAGGCTCTGTAAAAGATGTTTTAACACCTCTCACTGTCTTTTTTCTACCAAAAGGAGTTTCTTTTTTGTCAAAAGATTTAGCACCCCTTGCTGCAGGTTTACCACCACGAGAACCCGCAGAAGTTCTTTTTCCTGCTTCGTTTCTTGTAGATTTTCCTCTATTTGAAGGTTTACCGTTATCTCTGCTCATATAATATAAATTTTTGCAAAGGTACGAAAATAAGTTTTAGCAATTTTTAATATTCATTAATATGATTTTTATTACAAGTAATGCTTGCATAAAAACTAATACTTAAATTTGAAAACTAAAAAAAATGTATGAATAATGAAATATTAAATTTTTCATTTCAAATTATTGATGATAAAATTTCTCTTTACAAATTAATGAATAAAAATGGCATCGAAGCTAATTTCACCAATTATGGAGCAACGCTCTTATCTCTATTAATTCCCACAAAAAATGGTAAAATAGATGTTGTTTTAGGATTTGATTCTGTAGCTGAATATATTAAAGCATACGAAATAGGCGCTTCACCTTATTTTAATTCTATTGTAGGAAGATTTGCAGGTCGAATTAAAAATGCTCAGTTTGAACTTAACGGAAAAATCATTCAACTAGACCAAAATCACGGAAAACACCATCTGCATGGCGGAAAACATCAATTAAGTAACGTACCTTGGAACTTTGTAAATTACAATGAAGAAACCAACACCCTTAGTTTTTCTTATTTAAGCAAAGCCAATGAATTTTATCCTGGGGATGTAACCATAGAAGTCAATTACACTTTAACCGAAGATAATCGACTGAATATCAAGTATAAAGCTACTACCACAGAAGACACGTTGCTCAACCTTACCAATCATGCTTATTTCAACCTTGACGGAATTTCAGGGAATACGCTTGACCAAAAACTACAAATCAATGCCGAAAAATTCTTAGAATTAGACTCAGAAAACATTCCTACAGGAAAATTTATTCCTATGGAAAACCATGCTTTTGATTTTAGAAATTCTAAAAATATAGTGGCTGGAATAGACCATTGTTTTGTTTTAAAAAACCATACAGCACCAGCAGCCATTTTAGAAAGTGTGGAAAATGATTTAACTATGAAGGTTTACACAGATCAACCAGCTGTACAAATTTACGTAGGAGGAAAAACTTCTGATGAACTTTTGAACAAAAATTCGGTAGAATTTCATACAGAAAGTGGAATTTGTTTTGAAACTCAAGTATTTCCTGATGCGCCAAACCACGCAGATTTCCCGAATGCAATTTTAAGAAAAGACGAAACTTATCTGCAAGACACTACTTTTGAATTTATAATTTCTTAAAAAATGAAAATTTTATTAATCGCTTTTACAGCTTTATTTCTCATTTCTTGCAATTCAGGAGATGACAATCCTACTCCTACTCCAATTCCTACAGAAGATACTTTTGTGAGAGCGGCAGATTTATCATTCGTTCCAGAAATAGAAGCAGCTGGCATTTCTTTTAAAAATAGTAATAGCGTTCAAGATCCTTTGTTAACTTTAAAAAATGCTGGAGTAAATTATATTAGAATTCGTCTTTGGCATAGCCCTAGCAACGGACATTCTGGAATGGCAGAAGTAAAACAATTGGCTCCCAGAGCTAGAAATTTAGGGCTGAAAATTTGGCTTACTGTACATTATTCTGATACTTGGGCAGATCCTGCTAACCAAACAAAGCCAGCACTTTGGCAAAATTTAAGTTTTTCAGATTTAAAATCAGCGGTTTCTACATATACCTCTCAAATAATGTCTGAAATCAATCCTGAAATTATACAAATTGGTAACGAAACCAATGACGGTTTTCTCTGGCCAGAAGGTAAGTTATCTACCAATGAAGCGCAATACCTAGAATTAGCAAGTTCTGCCATTACAAGTGTAAGAAACGCCAACAATTCTACAAAAATAATGCTTCAATATGCCGGAATTTCTAGTTCTGCGGATTGGTATTTCAATAAAGTTAAAAACTTAAATTATGATTATATTGGGATTTCGTATTATCCTGTTTATCACGGAACTTCTTTGGCAGATGTAAAAGCAAAACTTACAGCTCTCAGTCAAAATTTTAATAAAAAGATATTGATTGCAGAAACTTCTTATCCTTTTACACTTGGGTATAATGATTGGACGAATAATGTGGTAGGACAAAACAATCAATTGATTGCAGGTTATGATGCTTCTCCTGCTGGTCAAAAAAGCTATATTCTCGCAATAAAATCATTGGTAAAATCTGTTCCAAACGGTGCAGGATTTTGTTATTGGGGCGGAGAATGGATTGCCTTCAAAGGTAACCAAGCAACCAATGGTTCTACTTGGGAAAACCAAGCCCTTTGGGATTTTAATAACAATGCTCTGGAAGGAATCCAAGCATTTAATAAAGATTGATAATAATTAAAATAAATTTATAAACCTTCTAATAATAGTTAAATAATGAACACTCAAGAACTTGTATTAAAATGCAAAGAACAATTCAACAAAGCATTTGGAGAAAACCCTCAAAAAATAGTTTTATCACCAGGTAGAATTAACATCATTGGCGAACATATAGACTACAACCACGGTTTTGTATTACCTGCCGCAATTGATAAATATATTTGTTTTGCTATTTCTAAAAATGACACCCAAGATTGTCATATCATTTCTTTAGATTTAAACGATGAATATCAATTCAACATCAAAGATAAAATAGAACCCGTTTCTCAAAATTGGGTAAATTATTTCTTAGGTGTTTTCAATCAGGTACAAGACAAAATAGACAGTGGTTTCGATATCGTTTTCAGCTCTACCATTCCTATTGGAGCTGGCTTATCATCTTCTGCTGCTTTAGAATGTGGTTTTTTATTCGGATTAAATCATTTCTTTAATTTAGATTTAACTAAAGAGCAAATTGCAAAAATGGGACAAAAAGCAGAGCATACATTTGCAGGTGTTAATTGTGGAATTATGGATCAGTTTGCTTCGGTTTTCGGAAAAGAAAATCACGTAATTTTCTTAGATTGTGACACTTTAGATTATCAATACGCTCCTGCGGATTTTGGAGATTACACCCTACTTTTACTCAATACCAATGTAAAACACAATTTACAAACATCAGAATATAATAACCGTAGAAAAGAATGTGAAGCAGGAATTAACATCATTCAAAATAAATATCCTGAAGTGAAAAATTTCAGAGAAGCGACCATAGAAATGGTGGAAAATTTGAAAGAAGCAATGGGAGATGTAGTGTATAGAAGAAGTAAATTTGTAGTAGGTGAAATTTCTAGAATTCAAGAATTGGTAAAATCTTTAGAAAAAAATGATTTTAAAAACGTAGGAAAATTGATGACAGCTACGCATTATGGTTTATCTAAAGACTACGAAGTAAGTTGTGAAGAACTAGATTTTTTGGTAGATAATGTTCTGCTAGAACAAGATGTTCTTGGCGCAAGAGTTATGGGAGGCGGTTTTGGTGGTTGCACTATTAATTTATTAAAGAAAACTGAAGTAGAAAATGTCATCGAAAAACTTTCTAAGGCTTATTTAGATAAATTCAGAATTGCACTTACTCCTTATCAAGTTTCTGTTTCGGAAGGAACACATTTTTACGCCTAATCATTATGGAAAAATTTATTTTAACAGACCATCCACATAGAAGATACAATCCACTTTTAGATGAATGGATCTTAGTATCACCACAGAGAGCAAAAAGACCTTGGCAAGGACAAAAAGAAACCATTTCGGAAGAAAAAAAACCAGAGTATGATGAAACATGTTATCTCTGCCCAGGAAACGAACGCATCAACAGTGAAACTAATCCTAAGTATGAAAATTGCTATGTTTTTGATAATGATTTCCCTGCTCTTTTGAAAGATGAAGTTTCTTTTGATTTAGAGCAAGAAGATTTATTTAAAATCAATCCTGAAAGAGGTATAAACCGAGTAATTTGCTTTTCGCCAAAGCATAATGTAACTCTTGCAGAAATGCAAATTCCAGAAATAGAAAACGTTATAAAAGTTTGGAAGGAACAATACCTAGAATTAGGCTCTATTTCTTATATTAATCACGTACAAATTTTTGAAAATAAAGGAAGTGTAATGGGATGTAGCAATCCGCATCCTCACGGACAAATCTGGGCACAATCATCGCTGCCAACTCAGGTAAAAAGAACGCAAAATAATCTCCTAAAATATTTCCAAGAAAAAGGAAAAACCATGTTGAAGGATTATTTAGATAGTGAAATTCTAAAAAAAGAAAGAATTATTGCCGAAAATGAACGTTTTGTACTGTTGGTTCCATTTTGGGCAACTTGGCCTTATGAAACAATGATTATCAGCAAAAGACATTTCTCTAGCATTGCAAAAATTACAGAAGAAGAAATAAAATCTTTTGCAGAAATGATTCAAGTCATTACGGTAAAATATGATAATTTATTTAAAACATCTTTCCCATATTCCGCAGGAATCCACCAAGCTCCAACTGATGGATTAAACCACGATGAATGGCATTTTCACATGCATTTTTATCCGCCATTGCTAAGAAGCGCAACAATTAAAAAATTTATGGTGGGATATGAGCTTCTAGCCGAAGCACAAAGAGATTTGACGGCAGAACAAAGTGCAGAAATATTGAGAAATCTTCCTAACAAACACTATAAATTTTAGAATGTAAGTTATGCTTAATTGAGAACTACTAAGAATATATCCCATTAAAAAGCATAAAAACTACCCCTACAAAAACCCAAACTCTAAAAAGATTAATTACCCAAAACATCTTGTTTTTTTGATAGGTAAGAATCGGAAAAATAAGAATTAAAAAGAAAAATATACTGATTACAAAATACCAAGAAAAAATATTGAGCTGATGGTAACTGTAAACAATAATGCTAGAAACCAAAATGTTTAAGAAAATAACTAACGCGATCGTATAATAAGAGGTTTTCTTACCAAAAACATTGGCAATGGTATTATATCCAAAAACTTTATCTACATTTTTTGTTAATATATCTTTTATTAAATCAATGGTTAGCATTAATAAAAAAAGAAAAATTGCCATCAAAAAAATTTTATAAGAAAAATGCTGATAATAAACCAACATCCCAAAAAAAGGATATAAAGATAAACTTACAAAAGTGAGATTGTTAACAACAAGTATTTTACTGAGTTTATGACTATAAAACCATATCAAAAACTGATAAACCAAGAAAAAAGCCAATATTCTAGGCGATAATATGGCAGAAATAACCAGTGTAACTACATTAAGCGTAATATAAGAATACAAGAAATATTTTTCTTTCAAAAAACTCTGTAATCTGGTTCTAAAAGGTCTAGAAACTCTATCCTTTTCATTATCATAAAATCTATTGATAATTCCACCTGCTGCAATACTTAAAACAGAACAAAAAATAATGCCGTGAACTTTATAATCAAAAACAAATTTTCTGAGGCTTTCTTCCTGATTAAAAAGAAAAAAAGTAGAAACATAAAGTGTAAATGTAAAAAGTACAAGCAGAAAAATCCTAGCACCTAGAAGCAAGCTCATAATCTGAGACAAACGATAAAGTATAGGATTGTTTTTCATTTTTTGTAAAAAATCATGAAATCATAAAGTTGTTAAGAATATAAAAAACGATTTTGCGACTTTACAACTTAGCGACTATAAAAATCTTAAAATCTATATATCACTTCCTTATTGAAACCATCTAACATTTTTTCTGCCTTTGAATAATCTTTAGCAAAACCTAGAATATAACCACCACCACCGCTACCGCAGAGTTTTAGGTAATAAGCATTGGTGTCAATTCCGTTTTTCCAAGCGTTATATAAATTGGTAGGAATCATTGGTTTGAAATGTACATAAGCCCATTTAGAAAGGTTTTTCAAATTTTTAAAAAAGGGTGTCATTTCTTTATTAAGGAAAGTATCAATACAAGCGTTATTGTATTTTATGAATTCTTCTTTCAAAGTCTTACGGAAACCTTCATTTTTTAATTTGTCAAAGAAAATCTGTACCATTGGCCCTGTTTCGCCTACACTTCCAGAATCAATCAAAAAAATGGCTCCTTTACCAGCTTCTTCTTTCGGAATAGAAACTTTATCTACACTTTCTTTATTTTCAATCAAAATCGGAAGATTCATATAGCAAATCAAAGGATCAATACCCGAAGATTTTCCGTGGAAATAAGACTCTAACTCTCCGAAAACTTTTTTCAAATCTTTCAATTGAGTTTTAGAAATAGTTTCAGGGCTGTATTTTAAGAAAGAATATTTTTCGAAAATAGCTGCTACCAAAGCGCCAGAACTACCAACACCATAACCTTGCGGAATATTAGAGTCAAAAAATAAACCTTTATTAATGTCATTTTTAAAAGCTTCGACATCAATTTTAAAATCATTTGGAAGCTCTAAAGTTGATAAATAATCTGAATATTTAGCAAGCGATTCATTAGATTTTTTCTCGAAATCAGATTGATTATCAGAGAATTTCAATGTTCCTTTGTAGAAACTATAAGGTAAAGTAAGACCTTGAGAATCTTCTATGATTCCGTATTCTCCAAAAAGCAATATTTTAGCGTAAAACAATGGGTTTGCCATTAATTCATTTTATGTTTGGTCATGCAAAGATAATAAAAAAATTATTCATCTATAAATATACTGATTTTCAACAAATTTCAAGCCAAATTATCTAAAATAATTTGTTCAATCTCTTTAGACTGATTAAGTGTCATAAAATGAGTTCCACCATTAATTAAATAATCAAATTTTACGAAATAATGGGGCAAAATTAAATCTCTATTTCCTTGAATATGGATAATATTTTCTGAATAATTTTCATTCTTCCAATTGATAATTTGATGTAAAGCCCATTTTAAGAATTTCTCATCTGTATCTTTGACAATGCTTTTTAAAAGCTCTTTTTCAAAATAAGTCTTTGCTCCAAAAATAATATAAGATAGAAAATTTACATTTTTCAAAACTGAAATTGGAATGAAATTCAACAAATTTAATTTACCTAAAATTCTGTAATAAAAAGGAATTTCGGATTTAGTTTTAGCAGAAGACAAAAGAAAAATTTTCTTGATTTTTTTAATTTTTGAAATTTCCACCGAAAGAATTCCACCGAAAGAAAGTCCGATTAGAATAGCATTTTCATCTGTCATATTTTCAGAAATTCTGAGAGCATAGTTTTGCAAAGTTTCATTTTCAAGAGGCAAAATCCAATTGATATGAACAACATTGAAACCATCAAAAGAAAAATTTTGGAACATTCTTTTATCGGCGCCAAGTCCGCTGATTATATAGATGGTTGATTTCAAAACTTTATTAAAAAATATTTCGTTCCTACGGAACAAATTTAGATATTCATTTTTCTAAATTGCATTAAAAATCAATTTTTTAAACAGGAATTTCTCCATATTTATTTGCTTTTTTATCGCCTTCTTGTAGAAGTAAAAAAATGTTATAAAAAGGAACAAATAAATAAATTGACGATTTTTCAAAATCGTGTAACCTTCTTATAAACAAAGAGAAAGTAACCACTAAATAAATGATGAACAACAAATTACTAACATAATTGAAAGCTAATTTCAAAGCATAAATTTCTAAAATTTCAACAAAAATGTAAACAAAAACCCAAAACATACCAAAGAGTACGTTGAGGTAAAAAAACGAAATTAATTCTTCAAAACTGGCTCTTGAAAAGACTTTAAAAGTGTTTTTGAATGTATGTTGATAATATTGAAATTTTGTCATAATCCTTATATTTGGTTTTGTTCGTCTGCTTCTTCCATCAATTTAAGATACGTTATGTATCTGCTTTCCAGAATTTCGCCAGTTTCTAAGGCTTCTAAAACAGCACATTTTGGTTCATTAATATGTTTACAATTATGAAACTTACAATCTCGTCCTTTTTCAAAAATTTCTGGAAAATAATGCTGAATTTCCTCTTTTTCTACGTCAATCATTGCAAATTCTCGAACTCCAGGAGTATCTATCACAGCGCCGCCAAAATGCCAAAAGTGCATTTGTGCAAAAGTAGTGGTGTGTTTTCCTTTATTATGTGTTTCAGAAATAATATTGGTTTTAAGGTTTAGATCGGGTTGAAGCGCATTCACTAACGTTGATTTTCCTGCACCAGAATGTCCGAAAAACACAGAAGTTTTATCTTTAATAATTTCTTGAAGTTTATCCAAATTCAGTCTGTCTTCAGAAGAAACTTGCAATGTTTGATAGCCTAATTTTTGATACATTTCTTGCAATTCTTCCACGATTTCTACTTCTTCAAAATTCAATAAATCTATTTTGTTAAAAAGAATGAGAACAGGAATATTGTATGCTTCACAACACGCCAAAAAACGATCTAAAAAACCAAGCGAAGTTTCGGGAGATTGCAGTGTGAAAATAATACACGCCAAATCTAAATTACTGGCAATGATATGTGCTTCCTTCGATAAATTTACCGATTTTCTGATGAGATAATTCTTACGAGGTTCTATTTTGGTAATCCACGCAATGTCGTCTTGCTCGAGTTGAAATTCCACAAAATCACCTACAGCTAAAGGATTGGTCAATCTGGTTTTTATCAGTTTAAATTTTCCACGAATTCTCGCCTCGAAAACTTTTTGGGTTTCCAAATCTAAAACCTGATACCAACTTCCTGTAGATTTTGTGATGAGTCCTTTCAAACCGAATTTCTTTTGTGCAATTTACAAAAAACTTAGCAAAAAAAGAACGCGCTAAAATAGCGCGCTCTTATAATATATTTTGATAAGAAATTAATCAATCATAATATTATTTTGAACCTCAATAGATTCTTCGTGAATTGCTTTGAAAACTTTTTCTATAAATTCTTGAGACATACCTGTTTCCGTAGCTTTTTGGTTCGCATATTCGGTAATTACTTTCCAACGGTCTGGTTGGAAGATAGCGATATTATTTTGCTTTTTCAAAGTCCCAATTTTCTCAGAAATTTTCATTCTGCTTGACAATAAGCTAATTAATTGAAAATCTATATCAGAAATTAATGCTCTGTGTTTGCCCATTTCATCATCAAAACCAGAAATATCAGAATTCCTAATTTGTAAACTTCCGAGCATATCTGCAAGAACTTCTGGTGTAATTTGTTGAGAAGCATCACTCCAAGCTGCATCTGGATTTGGGTGAGATTCTATCATGGCACCTTCATAACCTACATTGAACGCTTCTTGAGTAATATCTTTTAATAAATCTCTTCTACCACAAATGTGAGAAGGATCTACAAACATTGGGATATTAGGATATTGATTTTTAAAATCTAAAGCGATTTGCCAATTTGGAACGTTTCTGTATTTTGTTTTTTGGTAAGATGAAAACCCTCTATGAATTGCTCCTAAGTTTTTAACATCTTGTCCTAAAAGTCTTTCAAGAGCACCAATCCAAAGTGCTAAATCTGGATTTACAGGATTTTTAACCAAAACAGGCTTGTTGGTTCCTTTAAGAGCCACAGCAATTTCTTGAACAGTAAAAGGATTTACGGTACTTCTCGCACCAATCCAAAGAATATCTACATCTGCTTCTAGCGCTGCATAAACGTGATGAGCATTTGCAACTTCTGTAGCTGTTTTAAAACCAAATTCGTCTTTTACTTTTTTAAGCCAATTAAGACCAATTACACCAACTCCCTCAAAACCAAATGGTTTAGTTCTAGGCTTCCAAATTCCAGCTCTAAAAACAGGAACTTCTGCTCCACTTTCTTTCAATCTTTGTGCTGTTTCTAGCATCTGCGCTTCTGATTCTGCGCTACAAGGTCCCGCAATAATAAGCGGTGATGGAAATTCTTTTATCCAATCGTTCTGTAAATCTTTTAAGTCCATTCTACTTATGCTTCTTCTGATTATTTAAAAAATAAAAACGCAACAAATGCGTTTTTGTGATATATTTTGAAATTTTGTTCAAATATAGAAATTTAACTGAAATTTTATTTCAATTTTTCGAAAAAATTAGATTTTTTCACTATTATTTTTCAAAAAACAATAGAAAAAGTAATTTATTTAAAGATTTGTACGTTATTTACATTCAATCTTTGTTCAATCCAATTTTTAAGTTTTAGCTCTTCTTCGTTTGAAAATTGAACTTCCGCAGTATAAATAAGAATTGTTTTATTTACCAAGCTATCTCCTTGTGCAAAATTATTGTTAGAAACTGCTAATGAATTTATTTTAGGAAATAGTATTTTACTTTCTCTTAGTAATTGTTTATTATTAAAATTATTTTTAACAATTTCTTGTTCTAATTCTAATATCCTTTTGTCTTTTTCATCGCTCTTAGAAACTTCATTGAGAATGTCATTTTTCAAAAGTCTTATATCATCAGAAGCACTTTTTCTTATTTCAATATTTGTATTTTCAATTCCAAAATCTTTGAGTCTTTGATTAAGTTTTTCGATTTCATCTTGAGAATAGTTTTTACTTAAAAGTGCCAATTCTATTTTCTTTGGATTTGATAAAAAATTAACTTTTTTGTAAATTAAAGTATTGCCTTTTTCTGTAATTTCTTTTTCTAAAAAATCATTAACTTCTAGTCTAAATTTCTGCTCTTGATAGAGAGAATAAGCAAAATAAATACTCGGAATAAGTACGAGAGTAGAAACTATAGTTACTATATTTTGTACTCTTTTTTCTCTTTTTTTGTCTATGAAATTTACTGGCGGATATTTTAAAAATTTAACAATTAAAAAAGTAGCAATCCCAATAAAAACACAATTGATAGTATATAAAAATAGAGCTCCAAAAAAAAAATTGAAATTACCTGTAGCCAAACCATAACCTGCGGTACAAAGGGGCGGCATTAGGGCTGTAGCAATAGCAACACCTGGGATTGGATTACCTTTTTCTACTCTTGTAATGGCAATCACACCAACTAACCCACCAAAAAAAGCAATCAAAACATCATAAATATTAGGAGATGTTCTTGCCAAAAGTTCAGATTGGGCTTCTTTGAAAGGACTCAAAAGAAAATAAATGCAGGAAACCAAAAGACTAGCCACTGTAGCAATTAAAAGATTTTTGAGTGATTTCCTTAGCAATTGAAAATCAAAAATACCTAATGCAAAACCAGCACCAACTATAGGCCCCATCAACGGAGAAATAAGCATTGCCCCGATAATTACTGCGGTAGAATTTACATTGAGACCTATAGAAGCTATAAAAACAGCTGCCATTAAAATCCATAAATTAGAACCAGAAAAAGAAATATTATTTTTTACATTTTCTAAAACGGTTTCTTTACTTTCTTCGCCTTTATGTAAATCAAAAAATTTATTCATTTTTAGCTTAAATCTAGTTTTAATAAGTCATCTAAATCTTTTAAAATAGGATTAATTTCTACATATTTTTCAAAAATTGATTTTTTGGTTACAATCTCTTTTTTTAAACTTATGTCATTGCTATATTCTACTTCAATTTTATAGTTGTTAACTTTTCTCTTAAAGTGATTAAAAAAATCTGCTTGTACTTTTTCGAATTCGTGTTTTACAGAATCCGAAGGATACAGAATATGAATTAAATTTTCGTCTTTTTTATGAATTTTAAGCGTATTTACCGCATAAAAAAGAACGGTATTTTTTTGCTGTAAATCATCTAGAAAAATCTTCCATTCTCTTTGTAAATCTATTTCAGAGAAATGATGTTCAGGAAGATCTTCTTCCTTCTTCGCTGCTATATGAATCTCTTCTTGCTCTTCTTTTTTGTTAAGATTTGCCAGAATACTAAATTCTGAACTTATTACTTTTTTGGCAATAGGTTCTGTAATTTTTTTTATAATTTTTTCAGGAGTTGCAGAGGTAGTTTCCGTTTTTTTTTCTTCAACTTTAGAAGGTTCAGGTTTTTTCTCTACCAATTTACCTTTAAGAAGGGGAGCTAATATTAAGAACTTTTTTTTTTAGTATCAACACCATTTGCAGTTAGGCTTGCTAATTGCATCAGCGCGATTTCTACTGTAAGTCTAGGATTTTTAGAATTTTTATAGTTAATATCGGCGTGATTACAGATTTCTATAGCGTCTATTAATTGCTGGGCATTCCATTTTTGTGCTTGTTCAGCATATTTGGATTTGGTTTTTTCGCCCACTTCTATTAAGGAAAGTGTAGAAGCGTTTTGTGCCATCATTAAATCTCTAAAATGGCTTCCTAAACCTGCTACAAAAATATGAGGATCAAATCCTTTTTTCACTATTTCATTAAAAGCAGAAAGAACTCCTGGAATGTTATTTTCTTTGGCTAAATCTACAATTTTAAGATATTGGTCATAATCTAAAATATTGAGAACTTCGGCAGCTTTTGCAAGCGTAATATTTTTTTGAGTAAAAGTAGCTAATCTATCAAAAATAGAAAGTGCATCTCTTAATGCTCCATCTGCCTTTTGAGCAATTAGAAACAGTGCATCGTCTTCATATGAAATACCTTCTTTGTCTGCAATTTTTCTAAGATGTTCCTGAATGTCTTCAATGGTAATTCTTTTAAAATCATAAATCTGACATCTTGATAAAATAGTAGGGATTATTTTATGCTTTTCTGTAGTTGCCAAGATAAAAATGGCATGAGCAGGTGGTTCTTCCAAAGTTTTAAGAAAAGCATTAAAAGCTGCTGCTGAGAGCATATGTACCTCATCTATAATATACACTTTGAATTTCCCAACTTGTGGTGCAAAACGAACTTGGTCTATCAATTCTCTGATATCATCTACAGAGTTATTAGAAGCTGCATCTAATTCATAGATATTAAATGCAAAACCGCTATCATCTGATGCACCAGACTTTTCGTTAATTTTTCTTGCTAAAATTCTGGCACAAGTAGTTTTACCTACACCTCTAGGACCACAGAAAAGTAAAGCTTGAGCTAATTGGCTGTTATCTATGGCGTGTTCTAAAGTATCTGTAACGTGAGATTGCCCTACAACAGTGTCAAACTCTTGCGGACGATATTTTCTGGCAGATACAATAAAATTTTCCATTGGTCAAAAATAGGGAAATAAATGAAATTTCGAAAATTTAAGACGAAAAGTTTTCAACAAAAAACCGCCACCTACAAGTGACGGTTATATGGCCTAATTACAACATTTGTAATTTAATGTTTTACAATCTTTTCCTTCTGCTTTGCATTCTTTCATGCATTCTTCAGAACAAGCGATTTTATTATCACAATTTTCTTTACTTGCTGCATCACAACAACTTCCGTGTAATGATGCAGTGTTTTTGGAAACTGATTTTTGTAAAATTTCTATTTTTTCTTTTCTATCTTCTTGAATTTTTTCAGAATAAATTTTAGCCAAAGTAGGTGCAATAACCAAAGAAACAATTGACATTAGTTTAATCAAAATATTCATAGATGGCCCCGAAGTATCTTTGAAAGGATCTCCTACAGTATCACCTGTTACAGAAGCTTTGTGCTGGTCTGAACCTTTATAATAAGTTTCGCCGTGAATTACTGCGCCTTTTTCAAAAGATTTTTTGGCATTATCCCAAGCTCCACCTGCATTATTTTGGAACATTCCTAATAAAACACCGCTTGCTGTAGCTCCCGCTAAGAAACCACCTAAAACTTCTGGCCCCCAAATAAAACCAACTAATAATGGCGTTACAATAGCTACAGAACCAGGCAAAAGCATTTTTTTGATAGATGCATCAGTAGAGATTGCTACACATTTATCATATTCTGGTTTACCTGTACCTTCTAAAATACCTGGAATTTCTCTAAACTGACGTCTCACTTCTTCTACCATTGCCATTGCTGCTTGTCCTACTGCATTAATTGCTAAAGATGAAAATATGAAAGGAATCATAGCTCCGATAAATAATCCTGAAAGTACATCTGCTTTATAAATATCAATCCCGTCAATTCCTGCAATTCCTACAAATGCCGCAAATAAAGCCAAAGCTGTAAGTGCTGCAGAAGCAATCGCGAAACCTTTACCAGTGGCAGCCGTAGTGTTTCCAACGGCATCTAAAATATCTGTTCTTTCCCTTACTTCTTTTGGTAGTTCACTCATTTCTGCAATTCCACCTGCATTATCTGCAATAGGCCCGAAAGCATCTATTGCCAATTGCATAGCGGTTGTAGCCATCATTCCAGCAGCAGCAATAGCTACACCGTATAAACCTGCACAAAGATAAGAGCCCCAAATTCCCGCTGCTAACACCATCATAGGAAGTAGTGTAGATTCCATACCTACAGAAATTCCCCCAATAATATTAGTGGCATGACCTGTTGAAGATTGGTTGATAATACTTTTCACTGGTCTTTTTCCCATAGAAGTGTAATATTCTGTAATAAAACTAATTAACGTACCTACTACCAAACCGACCATAATAGCACCGAAAACACCAATTTTTGTAAAATCAAAACCACGAAGACTCATATTCTCTGGTAAAAGATAATCTACAAGAAAATAAGAAAAAATCGCTGTAAGAATTATACTTCCCCAGTTTCCGAGATTTAAGGCTTTTTGTACTTTAGCCGTTGTATCTTCAGAAACGTCAGAAATTTTAACAAAAAAAGTTCCTATCATAGAAAAAATAATTCCTAATCCTGCGATGAGCATTGGCAAAAGAATTGGTGCAAAACCACCGTAATTATCTATAGATTCTGTTTCTCTTCCTAAAACCATTGTTGCCAAAACAGTAGCTACATATGAACCGAAAAGGTCTGCTCCCATTCCTGCAACATCTCCTACATTATCTCCTACGTTATCTGCAATTGTTGCAGGATTTCTAGGATCATCTTCAGGAATGCCTGCCTCTACTTTTCCTACTAAATCAGCTCCTACATCTGCTGCTTTGGTATAAATACCTCCACCAACTCTAGCAAAAAGTGCTATAGATTCTGCTCCCAAAGAAAAACCGGTGAGAATTTCTATAGTTCTTTCCATAGCAACTGTATCTACATTAGAATCAGGTGCAAAAATTTGTTTAATAATTAAAAACAAAGCTCCAAGACCTAGAACTGCAAGACCTGCAACTCCCATTCCCATTACAGAACCTCCTGTAAAAGAAACTTTCAGAGCTTTTGACAAAGAAGTTTTGGCAGCTTCAGCGGTTCTTACATTAGATTTTGTAGCAATTTTCATTCCTATAAAACCTGCGGTTGCACTAAAAACTGCACCAATAATAAAAGCTACACCAATGCTCCAATGTGAATTAGCATTACTATAACCCATAATTCCTAATAAGATAGCGACAATTATTACAAAATACGTTAGGATACGATATTCTGCTTTCAAAAAAGCCATTGCACCGTCTGCAATATGACCACTAATTGTCTGCATTTTTTCTTCACCAGATGGTTGTTTACTCACCCAAGAACTTTTAATAAACGTGTAAAATAGGGCAATTAATCCAAATACTGGAACTAAGTAAAATAGTGTATTCATATATTAAATTTTGTTAACATTTAGTTGGCTCTAATATAATAAAATCTTATACATGAAAAATAAAATGATAAATATCATATTACAAAACTGATTTTAATCTTGTATTTGTTTTAAATTCAATAAAAAAGTCGAGCAAATTGCTCGACTTTTTATAACTTTGATTGATTTTGTGCTTGTTATAATTCTCCGCCAAATTTATCAGAATAATCCTTCATAGATGCATTAATCACCTCTTTTGCATGATCTGCTCCGTAGATTTCTTCTATTCTACAACTTGCCTCTTCGTATGGTAAATTCTTGTAAGTCAAAAAATAATGTTTTAATCTAAAAACTTCGGCTTGTGGTAATTCTGAGATATCTCTCATATGACCATATACTTGGTCTCCTACCATTACGGCAACAATTTTATCATCAGCTTCACCTTTGTCAATCATCTTAAAACCACCAATAGGAATAGCATCCATCAATAAACCACCAGAGTGAATATTGTGGCTACAAAGTACCAAAATATCAAGTGGATCGTGGTCTCCTTCAGAAACATCTGTAGCGCCTTCTCTAATTGCCAATTTTTTTACTTCTTCATGACAATAAGTTCTTGGAATAAAACCATAAAGAGCTGGGATAATGTTAGAAAATTTCTGTGGTCTATCTACTTTTAAATAACCACTTTTTTCTTCGCCTGCAGAAATTCCGTGCCAAGGATGTGCTTTAAAATTTGGAATCATAATTTTTTTAAATTTTTATATTTTAATTCAGTTAATTCAATAGTAATGCTTCTTTTCTTAAATCTTCTATGGTTTCTGTAATATAATCTCCACCATTTACATAATTCATTAGAAAAACAGTCTTAAAATCCTTTAAGGTAGCATTAGACGTCAGATTTTCATAAGTTTTTCTGATAAGTTGAAGAATATTATTTTTAGAGGTAACGATGTTTTCCCAAGAATTTTTAGAAATATATAACTGCTGAGAAGAATTATACTCAAACTCCTCTGCAATACTTTTTTCTAAAAGAAAAATAAACTCGTGTATTTCTAGCTCTTTATCAAATTTAGAAACCAAATTAGAAGGTTTTATTCTTTCTAAAAAAAGAGTCATTCTTTCATATGCATGCATTTTAACCTCTCCATTAGATTTAATTGCCAAAAGTTTTAATTCTTTGTTTTTCAAACTGATATAGTTATAAACAAATTGTCTTAAAAGAACAATAATTGGCAATGCAATGAGAAGTGCAAATGCATAAGGCATTAAATTTTCAAAATCCATCATCTGTTAAGAAATGTATGCAAAGGTAATGATAATTAGTGTTTAATGAAAATGTTCTTTAATAATTCAAATTTAGAATTTTGAATGATATTATATTTTTCTTCAATTGCACCAAATCTTTTATAAAACTGAGCGATTGATGGAATATTGCTTCCATGAAAATTAAAACTTTTCTCAGCAATAGACCTTTGTAATATTTGGTCAATAATAATAGAAGATGTATTATATTTAAGATAATTCTTATCATTAATAAAATTTACCAAAATATATTGATCCAAAGCATTTACAAGATAAGCCTGGCTTACCAATGTATCTTTGTAATATAAGTCAAAAACCTTTATAAGATTATTATTTTGCAATTTAAGCATATTCCGGAACATTCTTTTTGCAACTTTAGGTGAAACACCCAATATATTTTTTAAGAAAAATTTTTCGGAATTTAGAAGGTTTTTATTCTCCGAAAAAGATATTATACCTTTTATTTCTGTGGTTATTCTTACATTTCTACGTCTATGAATAGAATATTTTGCCTTTACATTTTCATAAGAATCTTTCTCTAATCTATAATTTACTTTTGAATTTAATGAAGATTTGAATTTATTTTTGGAATTAAAAGAATAAAACAATACATTATAATTTTTACAAAAAAAATTATAAAAAATTTGATTTAACTCTACATTATCCTTTTCTGAAAAAACACCTAATTGCTGAGTTTGCAATGGCATTAGTACAAAAATTAGTCTCATCTTCACCACCAAAGGAATTGGCATAACTGCCTGATAATCACCATAGACAATTACATTCCAATTTTTATTAAGTAAAATATCTAAATAATTTTTTTCAGCAAAAAAATGGTACTGTTCAGAATTCTCTAAACATTTTTGATATTTCTCCCAATCTACCTCATCATATTTTAATTTCTTAATCATAATAAGCCTTGCTCGGAAAAACTAAAAAATGAATTTTCGCCAATTATGAGGTGGTCTAGAAGTTTTATATCTAACAAATCTCCTGCTTCTTTTATTCTTCTGGTAATAGAAATATCTGCTTGACTAGGCGTTAAATTACCAGTAGGATGATTGTGAGCTACCACCACAGAAGTTGCAAAATGCTCAATTGCGATTCTAAAAATCACTCTTACATCTACCAAAGTACTAGAAATACCTCCTTTTGAAATTTGAGTTTTATAGATTACATGATTTTTTTGGTCTAAAAAAATGGTCCAAAACTCTTCTGTTTGTAAATCTGAAAGATATTGAGAAAAAATCTTATACAAATCATTTATAGAAGTTACTTTCTCTTTTTCTGGAATTTCTTGTGCAGCTTTTCTTCTACCAATTTCTAGCGCAGCAGCTACAGAAATGGCTTTTGCCTCTCCTATTCCTTTGAATTTCATCAAATCTTTAATAGAAAGTTTACTTAGTTTTTGCCAATTGTAATCTACACTTGCCAGAATTTTTCTTGCAAGTTCTACCGCAGAATCTTCATTATTACCACTTCCTAAAATAATCGCCAATAATTCTGAATCTGAAAGTGCAGATTTTCCTTTCAAAAGAAATTTTTCTCTTGGTCTATCATCTTCTGCAAGGAATTTAATGCTCATTTGTTTTTATTCGTTTGATATGGTTTGGAATGATTTGATTTTCTAAACTATTACTAATTTCTTACTTCGTACTTCTAACTTTGTACTTAGTACTTACAAAATCATTCCGTCTTTCATGACCAGTTTTCTATCGGTGCTTTCTGCTAATTCTTTGTTGTGGGTTACGATTACAAAAGTTTGGTTGTATTTGGCTCTTAAATCAAAAAATAGTTGATGAAGTGCATCTGCATTTTTAGAATCTAAATTTCCTGTAGGTTCGTCTGCAAAAATAATTTTCGGTGAATTGATTAAAGCTCTAGCAACGGCTACACGCTGTGCTTCACCGCCAGAAAGTTCCTTTGGTCTATGATCTACTCTATGTGCAATGTGTAATTCTTCGAAGAGTTGAAAAGCTTTGTCCATAGATTCTTTTTCGTTTTTACCAGAAATTCTAGTAGGCAATAATACATTTTCTAATGCCGTAAATTCTGGTAACAGCTGATGGTGCTGAAATACAAATCCTATGTTTTGATTTCTGAATTTAGAAATTTCTCTATCGCTCATTTCTAGGAAAGATTGCTCTGCCAAAGTGAGTTGGGTATTATATTTATCTGGATTGGTAGGCAGATCTAGTGTGCCTAAAATTTGCAGCAAAGTAGATTTACCTGCGCCTGATTCTCCTACTATAGATACTATTTCGCCAGTTTTGATTTCTAAATCTACTCCTTTCAGTACTTCTAAATCTCCGTAAGATTTATGAATATTAGTTGCTTTAATCATAGTTCAAAAATAGTGAATTGATTTGAGATTTAAGATTTGAGATTTGAGATTTTTTAAAATTTGTCAGATGATGGGTGAAAAATGATGGAGTTTCAATAAAATACGTTGCGTTTTCGCGTAAGTGATTGCAGCGGAAACCCCGCAATGAATGGCGCGAGCGAAGCGAGCGGCGATGAATGAGGAGTTGTAGCGAAAAGCACGGTCACGTTATAAAATAGCTTTGGATTGTAGTTTTGGATTTATAACGGGATACGCCCCCAAAAAAATCCTCCCAAAAATTTGGAAGGATTTAGTATCTAAATTTTAAATTTTATAAAAAAAGATTAAAGTAACATCGTAAGTGGGCTTTCTAGGTAAGTTCTCAATGTTTGTAAGAACTGAGCGCCTGTAGCACCATCTACTACTCTATGGTCGCAAGCTAAAGACAATTTCATAGTATTTCCTACTACGATTTGTCCGTTTTTAACCACTGGCTTTTCTATAATTGCACCTACTGAAAGAATGCAAGAATTTGGCTGATTGATGATTGAAGTAAAGGTTTCAATACCAAACATTCCTAGATTAGAAATAGAGAAAGTAGAACCTTCCATTTCGTTGGCTTTTAATGCTTTAGTTTTAGCTCTAGAAGCCATATCTTTTACAGATGCAGAAATCTGGTTGTAGGTCATAAAATCTGTATTTTTAAGTACAGGAACTACTAAACCGTCTGGAACTGCCACTGCAACACCTACATTGATATTCCCGTGGTGAATGATTTTGTCACCTGCCCAAGAAGAATTAATCTGAGGGTGTTTTCTAAGTGCTAAAGCTGTAGCTTTAATCACCATATCGTTAAAAGAAACTTTGGTATCTGGTAAACTATTAAGCTCTTTTCTAGCTTCGATAGCTTTGTCCATATTGATTTCTACCATTAAATAATAGTGAGGAGCAGTGAATTTACTTTCAGCTAATCTCTTCGCAATGATGTTTCTCATTTGAGAATTTGGAGTTTCTGTAGTTTCGCCAGCTACAAAATTTACCGCTACTTGTGCAGCTGGAGCAGAAACCGCTGTAGAAGCCGTTTGTGCAGGAGCAGCACTAGGTTGGTAATTTTCTATATCTTTTTTAACAATTCTTCCGTTATCTCCGCTTCCTTTTACGGTAGAAATGTCTATTCCTTTTTCAGAAGCCATTTTTTTAGCTAAAGGAGAGATGTTAATTCTACCACCAGCCGTTGTAATTGCAGCAACAGGAGCAGCAACTGAAGGAGCAGCGGTTTGAGACGCTTCTGCAACAACAGGAGCAGCTACTTTACCACCACCTGCAACAATAGCAGAAACATCTGTTCCAGCAGGACCAATAATCGCTAAAATGTCGTCAACTTTAGTAGAACTACCTTCTGCTACACCTGCAAATAATAATGTTCCATTAAATTCAGATTCAAAATCTTGAACTGCTTTATCTGTTTCTATTTCTGCAAGAATATCGCCTTCTTTTACGGTATCTCCTACATTTTTGTGCCATTTTGCGACTTTACCTTCTGTCATGGTATCAGAAAGTCTTGGCATAGTGATTACTTCTACACCAGCAGGAATCTCTGCAGTAACAGCAGGAGTCTGTGCTTCTGTTTGTTGAACAGCAGGAACAGTCTCCGCAACTGGAGCAACAGTACCACCTAATAATCCAGAAACATCTTCACCAGCATTACCAATAATTGCTAAAACACTATCTACAGGAGCATTACCTCCTTCTTCTACACCTATATATAAAAGAGTACCATTGAATTCAGATTCGAAATCTTGTACTGCTTTATCAGTTTCTATTTCGGCTAAAACATCGCCTTCTTTTAC
>APMI01013480.1_pt1 | contig 20900 bp, 16 predicted proteins | sample 667938 | NCBI WGS metagenome assembly APMI01 (sample SAMN01084076, study PRJNA167559) | wastewater metagenome | biome: Wastewater | place: Denmark: Ejby Moelle, Odense | collected 2011-11-28
GCTTCTGTCACCTCTAACCTTGGTTTTGATCTTAGCGTTCTCTTCCATTCCTGTGACTGGGTCAACATAGGTCATTTTCTAGACAGTCTTGACTTTATCATCATTGACGACGACTTTTCCTTTCTCTCGTGCGTACAAATCAGTTGGGTTGTGAAGACCGAGAGGCTCTCTGACAATTGGCATGTTAGGAGTGTGGAGGCTAGGCTCAACAATTGGGCCGGGACCCATCATTGGACCAGGACCCATCATTGGGCCAGAGCTCATAACTGGACCGTTGTTGTAGACAGGAGTGTTGTACATTCCAGTGGAGACGGGTGCTCCATTGATTCTTCTTCTTCTTTCACTGCTGTTGCTTCTGCTTCTGCTTCGGCTGTTTCTTTCACCTTTTGTTGTGGTCTTGACTTTTTCTGAGACGCCAGTGAGTGGGTTGTGGAATGATGACTTTTCTTTGGTCTCATATCCCTCGGGACCTTTCTTAATGACAATCTTTTCGCTGCCAGTTGGATAACCAGCGCCGGGAGTGTTTTACATCACTGGGGTGGTAGTAGTAGTGGTAGTCATGTTGTAGTTCATGTTCATGTTCATGGGCTGGTTGATTGGTCGCCCATATGAGTCAACGGGGTAAGAGTTGTTGTTGTATTGGTAAGACATCTTTTTTATACGGTTTTTTTTAATTATAATATTAAAAACGCATAGATTTTCTTATAACAAGCATCTGAGTAAATCTATCCAATCCAGCCTGGTCTTGAAAAATATATTTCGTGGCCTGCCGAACGATAGAACATTAAATCAAGGCCTATGGACTCATTTTAGACCCACTAACGCTTAAAAATAATATGGCAGTCAATGTACGCGAAACGGTCGTTACTATATATAAATAGAAAGATATTAAATTAAAAACTTGACATAACTATGTGTTTAAAAATATATAATGATGTCTAAAGTGATAGTTTTGTTGAGTAATCAATTATACTTTACTTTAACTTATATCATCATAGCACTGTAGGCTTTGTTTCAAAATTAATCTTTTCCCTAACATTCTGTCTTAAGAGTTGAAGATGATAATCAAAATTTAATAAAATCTTATGTTATTTGAATGTTTGAGTTATACAATTACTAATAATTTGTTCCTTGAATTTTTTATCATTAAATTTGTGACATTATTTAACAGTTTCGCGATAATGGAATCCTTTTATTTATTTTCTTAGGATAATAGCCCAAACTTCACAGAATCATCGTATATGTGCAAAATAACAGCTGCCAAAAGAGGCAACTTTATTTATTAAAAAATTAGCAAAATAGCGTTTGTTTATAATGAACTCAAAAATTTAAATATTGGCTTGCACTGCTTAAACAAATTTTGATTGTAAAGCTATCTGTAAAACAATATTTAATTTTCATGAATTCTAATACTGTATTGTTCGTACATTTTGTTTTATTGTGCAAGACAGTAAAAACATCAATTAGATATTGATACTTCCATACTGCAACAAATTTTAAATATACGACATAGCAATCGATAGCAATTAAGTGATCGGATCCGATGGTTAGCATTAAATTTCATATAAGCTGATGGAACATAAGGTGAATGATACTTTTTATTCATAAGTATATATAGCATATGTTTGGATATGCAAATTATATAAGAATTAAATAGCATCGTTCCTTTATTAATTTTGATATTATTGCCATCAATTATACTATTTATAGTGCAGATTAGGCTTGAATTCTGATCAGGAGATTCAGAATATCGAGATGAGCAATTCTGGTGTTGGCTTTATTTTAACATGATCCATATTTCTAAATTGTATACATATTTAAGATTATATCTGTCTGCAAATTAAGCGCATGAACATAGAGAATCTATTTGAACATAATCTATCACTCTAGAGGCTTGTCAGTCTTGACAAGGACTACTGCACCGCGAACCACACCCTTGGCACGCGAAATTATGGAGAAGACAAGGTTGAGCTCATTGATTATGTAACAAAGCACACTTTCAACTCCTCTATGCCTGGATAGAACTAAAACGATGAATCGGAACTAATAAACGATGGTTCATGGGGATTTCCTCGTCCTCATTAGAAAATATAAGATGAAATCTTTACTGAGATTTTCAGCCTTAAACAACCTGAAAATTCAACAGCTATTTCCCAAGAAGAAGAAATCGTGAAGAACTTTCATTAAAGTGAAGAGACGCTGCTTGCTTGCCCTGCTAAGAAAGGTAGAAGGCTAAATATGGGTCGAAAAAGAATTCAAAAATTGAAAGTTAAGGAAAAAGAAGCTAATAGAAACAAAAATGATGAGATCGAACCCAAGAATGAATAAATGATGAAGCCTAAGACCAAACAAATCAAGAAGAAGGGTAGAAAGTCGAATTCTTACAAATTGACGATGCTTTCAAAAGAGATCAAGAGAGAGAAAAATGAGACCAAGAATACGGTGAAAAACTATGGAAAGGAATTGATCAAGTTCGTGCATGAGAACCGTAGCATGGTCGAGAAAATTATTGTAAGTTTTTCTCAATCTGTTACTTTTTAATAACTTGATGAAAAACTGCAATCAAAGAAGAAGAGCAACAGTATGTCTAAGATGGAAGACCTTCGTGGGCTCTGGTCGGACTCAAAATTCGGCAAGGTGATGCGAATAGTTTCCTAGAACTTCTTCCGCAAACATAGCTATAATTGGATTTTTAACTCCAGGATTCAAGACTTCAAAAGCACTTTGAAGTATAAAGCAAGACTTGAACAGTTCTTGTCCGAGCCAGAACTTAGATAAAATCTAAAATGGAGCTGAAACTTGAATCCCAAAAAACATTTGATATTTTTTAACTTTACTTCTTTATAAACCATCTTTGTATATATATAATTTAACTATTTAAAATGACTGAGTAAGATCAGCGCAAAATTCTAGTCGATAAAAATAATAACATTCAATATATCAGAGGAAAGCTCCTAGGAACAGGAGGCTTCGCGAAATGCTTTGAAGCAATAAACCATGAAAATCAAATAATGTACGCAGCGAAAGTAATACCAAAGAAATCCATTAGCGAGAAAAGGCAACGCTACAAGCTCTTGATCGAAATTAAAATTCATCGATCCCTTAAGCACAAGCACATTGTTGAATTCATTGAAACTTTTGAAGATCGTTAAAACGTGTATATTTTGTTAGAGTATTGCCAGAATTATACGCTTAAGGATCTAGTAAAGCGGCGCAAAAGAATTACTTAGTATGAGACAAGAATATACATTGAGCAAATTGTAAAAGCTCTAATCTATATTCATTCTCAGTCTATTATTCATCGTGATTTGAAGCTAGGTAATATTCTGATTAATGAACACATGGATACTAAGATCTGTGATTTTGGACTCTCTACTAGAGTGAAACACGAAGGAGAAGTCAAGAAAACTATATGCGGTACTCCCAATTACATTGCACCTGAAATACTGGAGGAAAATGGACACTCGTACTAAGTTGATATCTGGTCAATTGGTGTCATTATGTATACTCTTCTTTTTGGTAAGCCTCCATTTGAGGACAACACAGTAGAGCAGACCTATGAAAATATAAAAACGAATAGATTCTCGTATCCATCGGCAATTCCGATTTCAAGTATGGCTAAAAATCTTATTAACCGTATTTTAGTAACCAATCCAGCAAAACGTATATCATTATAGGATATACTGTAGCACGATTTTATGCGACATCGATAATAACTGCCTAAGGAAATTCCATCATACACTATCGCGATTCCACCGATTAAAATAATGTAGATCTAGAGTAGACAGTTGAGTCAGCACTAAACTCAGCTATCTGATTCGATGGGAGGCAGCAACTCCCTGAGAAACAACGTCAACTCTTCGTAAGTTAAGAAAATGAGTCTTTAATCTCCATAAAAATAGAAACTTTACACCTCAGCCAAATCTTAGTTTGAGGACAAGTCTAAAATGCCTACAATCTGTATAAAGGAATGTTTCGCTCATAATGATATTATCGGGTATTTGCTTTCAACTGGATCTATTGGCATTTGCTATAAAAATAAAGGCGTCAATGTCGTTTTGGAATATGGAGCATAAAACTATTATATCATCAATCGAGGTAATTAATAGAATCCTAAAAGAATGCCATTTCCTGTGGAAGATTTTGAGAAAGAGTATCTCAGCCAGCCATAGTAATTACATCATTTACTAAATTTTCGAACATTCTTCTTGACCAAATATGGTATCTTTAAGTTAGACTAGCTGCATAAAAAATACGTTCAAAGTATACCTCAATCAAGTTCATCAGCTAGCAACCGCCTTCTCAATACTGAAGACTAGCTAATTTTCATTAAAAAACTGATGATACTATCAAAGGGCTAAATCTTAACTCGTCTTAACAATTCAATTATTCAGCTGCACTTCAATGACCTAACAAGTTTGATGATAAATCACGACGAAAATGCAGGAATATTTCAGATTGATGCCAAAGGCAAGTGCAGGGAAGTACAATACAACGAATGCAGAGATTCGCTACTCAAAACTAAAATTAGAATGTTCAGTAATTTATTAGAGAAATTGTACAAAATAAACAGCCATGCCAAATGATATAAATTAACATATAGTAAACAAACATCAATAAGGAGTAGAGTTATTAATCAGGTACAGTTAAGGTTTCACATAAAGTTGAGAACTAGCATAAGGTAAATTTTGAGCAACAGCCTCAATATTTTCGAGTGCGATAGAAGCTCCAGTATATTGTCCATCGATGAGGGCTTTGCCGACTGCAATTCTTCTCGCTATTCCATTTTTGATTACTTCCATTCTTATTCGGGTTGTCTATCCCAATGTGTTAATTAAGTGAGTCATGTCTGTTTTTCGAGTCTGTGTTCGCTGTAACTGTGAAATAAGGCTTGCAATTTTACGGTTCTGAGGTTCTAAGTTTGTGGACACACCTCTGCATACTATTGAGGACAATAAAATTGTGATGCTAACACTTGACCAATTATTAACTATTTGCTATACCGTAGTCTTTACTTGAGCTTCGAAACTTTGATAATTGTTTGAGCTTTGATAGTATGAACTACTGAGACTTGAACCAACTTTAGTGACTTAGTTTCTGATTAAAGGTTCTAAAATTGTGGCTGGTTGCCCACCAAAATTAATATAAAAGTTTCGAAGCACTTGGAAATTTTGTTCTTCGTTATTAGTCGGCTTCAAATAGATCTTGTACCTCGCTTGAACTTCCAGCTCGAGAGGGAAAAAGTCTTGCGTGTATGTCTTAATGTTTTTTAAAGTAATAGTCTGTTCAGTTTTCGGAACTTACAGGAGCACATTACTTGGCCCAACTAAGTGCAATCCTCCTTCATAGACAAGATGATCTGAAAAATTAGCAGTCACATAATTATAGTTTATCCCATACTTTTCGACATCCAGTTTGTCGAGCCCGCCTAACACGAGACCAAGTGTAAGTGCTATTGAGCATGTAATTGCCACTGCTATTATTATCTTATTCTTTCTGAGCATCAGGGTTGAAAAATGTCTACTGGTTAGTTTGAATTAAACAATTTAATTGCGCAGAAAAGATTAGAGTATAGTTTATTAAAAATGAACTTATAATGACAATCAATAATAGAAAGTGTCCTTAACTTTTAACCTGATCTAATCTTCCTCTTTTAAAGCTTTTTTGAATCCCTCAAGCTTCTTGCCCAATAAATTGTAAATCTTCATCTTCTTCTTGATCAGAGATTCCAGTTTATCAACATAGCTATCAATATCGTAGTCTACATAACCGTCTCCTTGCACTTTTGAGATGAGCTCACTTTCTTGGGTAAGAAGTTTAGCATCTTCTTTAATAGCTGCCATGTGTGTAGCAAATACTTATTCTTGCTCTTCCAGGATGTTTGTTACTTTCTCTTGGAATGCAAAATATTCTTATTTGTTGAGATCTTTCATAGTCTTTTTCATCAAACTAACATCATCCTTTACTTTTTTCTTCTTGTCTTCTCTTTTTCCAGTCAACTCTTCTTCAATTTCAAGCTATTCTGCAATTTAGTTTTATTTTTTAGAATTTTAACTCTTTTGGTTTGAGGCTGATGTATTGAGTGTTTTCTTAACAGAAGTTGATCGAATTCCTTTACGAGGTTCTTATTTCTTAGGTTATTACTTCTTAACTTATTATTTCTTTGCTGGTGGAGGGGATTCTCTTTTGGCAGCTTCTTTTCTGGGATTTACTGCTGAGCTATTATCTGCTGATGTACTGCCACCCTTTGGAGGGACTTTATTTGGAGGAATTACTGGAACAGGCTGACTTGGCTTTTGATTTTGAGGTGAGACTTTTGTGTTGTCTTCTTTTTTAATATTCTTAGCAGAGTTAATTTTTTGAATATGTTACTTTGAAAATTACGGATTTTTCTACTCACTGAAATTCTTTCTGTTATTCTCTTACACCATCTTATTATACATCTCGTTCAGCTCTGAGTTATCTTTCAGTCGATCAGCATATCTCAGAGTGTTAAGACTGTGATCTGCTGAGGAACTACCAGGTGATACACATGCAATCATTATTATTTTCGAATTTTAGCCCTTTGCTTGAAAAGAGTCTCGTAAAATTAAGGTCAACTTCGATGCTCTAAATGGAACGTGATCAGCCTTGTCATCCATTGCTCGAATACATTATTTGAGGGCAAGTAAACTACAATATTTACAATATATACCTTTTATTAATTTAAGCTCCTTCCATTCTCCTTTGCCTGTTATTACTCTGAGTATCCTGGGCTCTTTAACTGCCTGCAAGATCCACCAATATAAGTTTACCGACATCTTCACCTCCCTTCTTAACAGCTACTTGACATATAGCATGAGAACGTGACGATGTATCGTTAGCGACTGTTGCATGCGTAGTACGAGCTGAGTTTGCTGCGCTCATGATCGACAACAGCTATTTTGCATCGCCTGCTACTTTCTATGTGAGACCCTGTATTTGAATAGTATTCGATTTGTCTTACAATATGTCTAATGCTTGCTTATTGTTCAAAAGATCAAGACATTTTGATCCGTATATTTCGAAGAAACTGACAGTCACTGTGTACTTCTTTGCAATTAACAAGAACATTTCATTTACGATCAGTTATTGCAATCCGTTCATGGTAAACGTTTTACCTGAACCAGTTTGACCGTAAGCAAAACAAGTGACAATACCGTGATTAATTAGTAGTGGAATTAACGGTTTAAGTGACACTTTATAAATATCTTCAGTTCCCTAAATTTATTATTTATGTACTTATTAATCTCCAAAAGTGTTATCGAAAGTAAATGTATGGTTTTCTACATATTTTGTGATACCATCAACTTTGTACTTAGGCTCAATGATTTTAATCTGAGGATTTGCACTAGATATTGAGTCAATTTAGCCATTTTGTTCTTACTTTTTGAAAATGGGTCTCTTCCTTACACAAACTGCTAGCTTCGGTATAATTCAAATTACTTTCACATCAGAGGCAGGAGTATGAGGTGACAATATTTTTTATCTGAATCTACTTTTCTCAATCATGATTTCGAAATCGATGTCCACGTTCTTACCACTCGCGAGATTGTATGCCTTTTTTTCTTACTTTATGATTTTATCTTCTTACATTTTCTTTCTCCTTTCCTCACGCTTCTGTTCAATCTTTTTAATCTCATCTAAGGGATTGGCGGCTTTGTTGGGGTTCGGTGGGTTCGGCTTCATTTTATAGTATCAATTTTAAATTCGATGTTAATATAATAATTTATTGAAGCAAAATTAAGGCGTAGCATGCGACTCTTTCTTAGTAAATTTCTTAAATAAAATATAGATAGTGTTAACACATTGAAAATTCAAGAAGGTGAATCAAAAAAGCCAAGCTGTCCCAACATTTTGTTCTTTTTAATTTTGTCTTGAAACTGCTAAGAAGAATAGTAACACTGAATTTAATTATTGTGGAACAGCACATAGAATTTATAAGTAAGGACACCTTTACCAGGCACTCTCTTCACAATGAAGTCCTTGATAGATAAGACTGTGCCTAATTTGCTATGACAATTTTCTAAAATGTTGTTTTTGAATCGTGAAAATTCTTTGTATACACAATTTTCATTGAAGCGTTTAATTTGCAGGAAATCAGCAAGGTAAATTTTTCCCTTGTCTGTAGCAAAAAACAAATGACTTCGATTTTGTTAAAAAATTGCAATCTTGGTTATTTGCTCCGCTGTAGCCTTATTATTAATTCCGATGTCTTGACTGAAATACAGTTCTCCTAGGAATCTAAAATAATTAAAAATGTACGTGTAAATTATGAGCTTCTGGTCCTTCGTGAAGAATATGAAGTAACCCATTTAGTGGATGCAGAGATCAGTAACTTAAAGCTTAGATCCAAGTTCAAATTATCTCATTAGTTTCTGCTTGGAAAACTCATGTACAAGCACAAGCCCACTCGAATCGATACTTACAATTAAATCTAAGAAAGTGCTGACTTCAATTTTGTAGATGTTACTCTTGTGCCCATAAAAAGAATTAACTTTCCATAATCGATAGTTCTCCTATATTCTCATTACAATCAGCTCAGAGCGAAATCCATAAATAATGTATTTACCGAAATTGGAGAAGCATTACATTTCACAGTCCATCTCCAATACTTTCTTTTTCTTATCGTAGATGTAGAAAATACCATCCTTTAACGAAAACCATAAGTTTGCAGTAAAATCTAGCAGTCTTTGCGTCGGACCTGTTGATGAGTAAGAGTTTGTTGGTTTGTCTAAGGTTGATTAAACAATTTTGAGACTATCTTGTGAATAAAATTCAACTTAATTTTAGTACCCAATGAAAAATCCTTAAACAGTCAATTCAACATTACATATTTTTTTATTCCCATGCTTTTTAATAAGAATGGAAGAATCAAGCTTAAAATGTTCAGAGAAGACTAAATTTCGTTCAGGATGTTATTTAAGAAAAAGAGGCATTGGGATCTGACCAAATTCACTAATTGAAATTTGAGCTCCTTTTATCGCTTGATCTGATTACTCAGTTAAAAATATGTCGTGTTCATAGCTTCGGTAGTGGAACAAGTTGTTGTACTGTAGTGCTACATCATGTGGATTTTTGAACCCAAAGATCAAATCAATCCATTTATTAATTGTTCTGGTGACATCAGGTGACTCAAGCACTTCTCTCATTTTAAAAATAAATTATTAAGGATTTCTAGCCCAACCAGGCAGTTTTACATCGTGAACTTATTATTTGTTTTGTTTGATACCCAAATTTACTTTGTTTCTATTCTTAAGAAATTAAGGCCAGTAATAGAATTCAGGTACTAATTCTTTGTTATCACTTGTAGAAGTTTTAACAGTGTTAAACTGATCTCTCACTGCTGAAAATAATCTATCAGCATGATCGATTCTTCGTCCTTGATGTTACCAGTGCAAAGTTGTAAATGGCTCCAGTCTAATGAAAAAATTATAAATGACTGTTGGGTTGGAGTACATTGTCCCATATAAAAATTTACTTTAATAATCTTCTTCTTCTATTTAATTACATCTCATCTTTAAGTTCTGAAATTTCTTCTCATCAAGCATTCCTGAAGGTTTGGAAAGATCTCTTACATTTTTTTCATCTTTCAGAAACTATTTGTTAAGCTAACATTATTGTTCATCATAGTTCGTGATAACCCAAGGCATTACTGGATATTGCGCAAGGTCATTCATGGTGCGGCCAGAGTATAAGTTGACTAACATTAAATATTCAAAATTATCGTACTCGCCATTCATCCATTTTTATGTAAATTTTCGCTTCTCGAACTAAGCACGGGGATCTATGATGCAGGTTATTCTACTGGCAAAATTCTTAAAGAACTTATCCTTTGCTTCTCTCTCGAATAAATTGAAAAAGTACGACTTTTGATGTGAGAAAATCTCGATTGCAGTATGTCGATGAATGTATCTACGGGCAAATATTTATGTTTTAGCAATCACAGGAATCACTAATTTTAACTAAAGGTCGTCAATTCTATGAAAAATTGTTGAAAATTGATACACTTTATCCTTTGGCAAAAAATCGTACCCTTTGCATTTAAATATAAAGCCCAAATCTCCTGCACTGTAATAAAAGACTCCAGCATACACTCCCCGCTGTGTAACATACTCTGCATAAAAATGATCCTTTGGTACCTTTGCATTATTTTGTAGAGTTTTTGAACTGTTTAGCAACTCGCTACTTGTTGTTCTTGCAATATTATCTCTTGTCTGTTCTGACTCTTCTATAATGTTTCTCATTAATTCCAGTCCTTGCTGTTTAGATTCTGCCTATGATTATTATTGATTGTTAGTAGACTCAAGCTCGTGATCAAAGCTTTTTCGACGAGGATAAGGCACTTCTTCAAATTTAGATTTTACGATGTTGAGCCGATAAAAGCCAGTCATTTTAGGATGGATCTCATAACATTAATTGTTTTTTATTTTAGAGACCACCCAAAATCTGTTCTTTTCGTGCAAACTTCTCCATGTCTCTTCCTTCTTTTTCGATTATTTTTGCAGTTTCGTACAGATATTTTTTAATGTCATTTTTAGATCTTGCCTGTATAAAAATCTTTGTTTAGGGTCTGTAATTTCCAGCATCTTCTTTTTCTTACCAGAATCGATAGTTTTTCTTCGTCGTATTTGATTACTAAAAGGTTCGATTCTAACTGAAGTGGAACCTTCAATATTTTTTGCATACAATTTAGCAAAAATAGTGAAATTATTAATTATTTATTTTATATCTTCAGTAACTTTTCTAATGTATTTTACGTTTTGAAATAGAGATTGAGATTCTTGATTACCTTTCATTATTTTTTACTTAATATCCATTAGCTCGCTTTCAAGAGGAATAGAAATATCTTTATTTTTAATAAACTATTCAATAATTTTACTATTTAAATTTAGCAATTACAGTTTCTTATTTCTTCCATTGTTAATTTCCTTAGAATATCCTTCTTAATCACTCTTTGCAATGGCGGTAATCATATTTTTACAGTTTTTAATTGCTGAATGATAACCGAAAACAGCCTTGAAATCGATATGTTCATATACTGTGACCATAACTGCGGTGAGCTAAGATAGAGAACTCGGTGAATTGTTTGACTTGCGAGGCTCAACACTTCCTGCTGAAAGTAAAATTATACAATTTTGCATAATGAACAAGGGAACTAACATTTGTAACAAGTCTTCTCCTTCGATTAAAGAAGATTAGACACCTTCTGGTTTTAATTTCTATTATTCAAATTAAATAGATGGAGGGACTGGTCTTTTTTTGGATGTGATAAATGAAAGCAATATTTAAAGTTCGATCTGAGAAATATTTTACATTTTGAAAACAAGCGATAAGTTTCCACCTAGTCCACTTGCTGATTTCTCCCAATTAGATTAGCTAAAAGGCAAGCAAAGTTTTGTTTCTGGCCAAGTCAAACAGCCAAGAGATATAAGCATTTCTAGGAGTTATGGGCATCTGCAGTACTTGAAAAATGGTTAGATATTGAAATTTTGCATTATTTCTCTTAACTTTATTAATGAGTACTCATACAATATTTACTGGTTATCAAACTATTTGTATTTTTCTTCAATCATCGTCTACTGCTCATTTTAAATTGACTTTCTTCGCTTCTTTTCTAATTAAACCATAGAAATTTGATTAATTTTGTTCATTCTTTGCAGGTTGTTTTTTATAAAATCGTTTACAATTTTGATGCAGTTTATGGCCAAAGATGATGCTTCGGGTAGCATCTGATTTTTAGTGATGACCTTTAGAAAAAATGCCGTTGTTGGAAATAGATCTTGATCTTCTACACATTATTTGATCATCATACAAAATTAATTTAATGAGAGTAGAACGTAAAGCTTCATCAATGGAAATTTTTAAAATTATTTTGTAACTTGTCGATACGTTAATTTTTTTATGGGTTTGTCTAATTTCGCATTTTAAATTTTGTTTCGAATTGAGCCAATCATCGTTGATAAAATTTGTTATTAGTTAATGACAGAACATGGCTCAAATATAATTTTGCTTTGTTTTATGATATAAATGACTTATTTGTATGCAAATTAAAGTGAGTCCTCTGCTCTTTTATTTTATAAGGTCAGCTTATCGATGATCATAGCTGCACCATTTTTAATATTTTAGAGTTCTGCTAATAAGAAAAATGAAAGTTCAAAAAGCAGAAAAATTAGTTCGCATTGTACAGGACAAAGTGAAATTAAATGAGTAAGCTGATCGAATATAAATATTTGGTAATCCATTGTTTTCTATAAGATTGGCAATATTGTAAAATTTGTCATAAAATGACTTAATAGTGCAGCTAGAGCACTTAATTAGCTTTGGCTGAAATACAAATGATCTTTCTGAAAGAAAGTACTGATCAATGACATTACTAGTATCACATCTTTTCTTATTATGTCAGCATTGTATTGAAGTTTTTAATGTCCGTAAAGTTAACAGAATTTAGAAGCAATTTTTGCAATTTGCTAGTGAACTAGTGAAATCTTAACTCCTGAAATCTGGTTTGTTTGCTCATCTTAATCTGGGTTTTAATCTGCAAAGAAAAATATTAAACTAGATAAAATTTTCTAATAATCTTTTCTATTAAACATTTCCATTAAGATAACGCTTTATTTTTGTTAAATCTTACTTGAAATTTATTGAAGCAGCATCATTTTTATAGGTGTTGAGCACTTAGACCAAATTTAGAAATTCAAATAAATATCTCCAATAATAGCTAATTTTAAACTAATACTGAGTTCATTAGCGCCGTTTTTGAAAAACCACCCAAAGAAATCGAAAATACGATTAAATAATACTTTCTGATTTCGGAGATGCTCATTTCTGCTAAGCAATAGCCAAAAAAACTCGCCAAAATACACAGTCGAGTCCTTTAGCCATTTTTCGGCTTGACTTATTTAACTTTAGTTAATAAGTAGTTTTAAGAATTCGAAGAAATCAATCAGAAAATTGACTAACTCATCACTTTTCTCTGCTGTTACAACTCTGACTACTAAAAATAATAGAGCAGAAAATCCGCCAAGTTGCTCAATGCCGTCAGCAAACGAAATCGATCTCAGTTTTTTTACATTATTGTACTCGACTGTCATTTATTTCTTCCAAAACCACTTCGATTGTTCAGCGACCTTGCCTCTTTAAAATGCGAAAATAAACGATTTCTCACCGAGTTGCTGCAAAAGCGAATCTATTTTTCTAAATTTTTGAAAATATCCTTTGTACAATTCATTCATGTCATAAACTTTGTCAAGTATGTACACATCCTTGATTGTACCTAAGAATGGCCCAAATTAGACTCTAGTTATTTCGCTTGCACTGTCTTCAAGCTGAACTTTAAAAAGAGCTCCATCAATAAAAATTCCCAGTAACTTTTTCTCAATGAGACCAACCATGCAAAGAATATAGCTCCATTTTGTGACTTATTTTTTCTATTTTATTTTTTGCTTACCATCAACTTGTAATATAATGTCGATTGTACAGTTTTATTCTAACTCACTATATTTGATAATTAAATCGAAGCTAGATTTATTTAGTTGAAATTGTGCTACACGTCCAGCTTGAGGCGAACTGAAGTCTACAGCAAATAGTAGCATTGATGCTTTACTTATATTTTTAATACTTATTGTGCTTGTCACATCCATCATAAATGTCGGTAGAGACTCGTTAAATTTTTTTGCTAACCAGTATAATAATCTTAAAATTCTGAACATCTTTTGGATATTGTTGTTATAATTTATCGCTTTACTCAAATTAAATCTTTTGAGTATGGATTTGAGCCTGCTAACAGTAATGAATCTTAGTGATTCCCTCTAAACAGCCTTGATAATGATATCAGAGACATCCTGATCGCTTTAATTAGCTTAAACTTAAAGTAAACTTTCGAACATATCTTAATCAATTTCTTGTACCTGGCTGAAACACTACATAATGCATTACTTTTTAGTTTTGGCTTTCATATTTTTATGTTTTATTAGTTCTTTTAGAATAAATTTAAGTAACTTGTCGTAGTGTATTGCATCTTTGCTCTGTTTCTTATGTGGAATCGATGAGAAATTCAATGGCGACGGTGGACAATACTATGCTGGTAATTATGATTTTATTAAAGGAATTAATTTTACCTCTGGGTCAAGATCGTAAAATATATGCAACAAATGATATATTTGCGCCAATGATAATATTTGAGGCTGAGTGTTTGACTGTGCGTATTATTGCTATTTTTATTTTTTTGCTTCAAGTTAAAACTCGATTAATCGCTTCACAAATTTGTCCTAAATGCTGATGAGAAACTCAATATAGTTGCGAGCCTTGACTGCAAAGCAAAAAATAAGGTTAATAAAATCGTCTACACTGACAAATTTGAGACAGAGTAAACTATTGAATATCCTGACGATACGTTTAACAAGCATGACATTCTACTCGTCGTTTTTATTAGCGTAAATGTTTATATAGGCTGGGTCCTTTAGCAAAGTCATCGCGCTAGGAAATTACTTAAAGAACACTGTTATATGATCAATCAGAAACAGTGTGAATTCGATGACGTTAGACTCGACTTTGGTCCTAAGACGTACTGCATCTGGCATTTTGAGAATTTAGTTAATTATCTCGTAGAAGGTGCTCCACTTGAGACTGTACTCCTCTTTGCGATCGAAAGTTAAAGCGAGAGCCAGCATTAGGTACCGAAATTGCTGATATAGCTTCGGCTCAGCGACGTACATATGCAGTATGACTTTCTCACTTAGTAGTTTTCGCTTGTCGATCAACAATTGCTATATCTTTTGTGGACTGTCATTGTTTCTCATCATGCCAAAGAACTGGGCCTTGAGAGTTGTTACCGAGCGATTGGGCGGAGACTGTTCCTACCGTGATGGTTATTATATGGGAGGCGGACGCAGCTCGGGAATTTCCGGGTTCATGTTTTACTAATCTTATTAAAATGTAGTGATATTTACTTTTAAGTCAATAATCCTATATAAATGTAATACAGATCAAGGGAAACAACTAACAAGCATTAAAGGTCAACTTTGAAACAAAATCATACAACTAGCACCCAGAATAGGTAGGGGTACAATATAATTTGCGCAGTTAATGACAGAGTTGCCAATTAGTACAAAATTTCAACAGCTTAGTATTACCTCGTATAAACTGAAAAGATAATAAAGATAATTATGATAATGAAGTTCAATTTTCTTGTAGTAAAACAGATAAGAATAGTGAGAATAGAACATAGGATCGAAACTGGGAGACTAAAAATTGCAAAGTATTAGGTAATAAAGAGACTAACACCTGCAATTAGAATACGTACAAGCTAAATATGCCTATGAGGCACATCTTCTGTATATCTAGTAATTGCAAGTCTTACTAAAGCAGCTACTAACAGTGTCAATAATATTGAGTTATTGATATAGTACTCTACTGAAGTCACGTACAATGTAAATACGAGCAGGAGTATGCGAGGGTGCACTGAATTTGTATTAAATGTTAAGCTAGAATACAGAAATATGGCTAGTTTATCTTACAATTACTTCATCTTACATGTCTACTCATCACATTTATTTAACAAAAACACAACTCTCAGTATTAAATGAATAGCACCCATCACGAGAGAAACAATTGCTGGTATAATAAGACTCTTTAATGGTGTATACTTGAGTTAATTGAGTGGTAAAAATATAGTCGTTGAAGAGTGAAGATGATCTTCAAAAACCACAAATTATTCCAAATAGCCAAGAGTAACCCTTGCTATTTTGGCAATTGTTTCATTTTTTCGCATTCTGTTATGCCAGACGTTGATAGTTGTGGCTTGAACACCCCTCTCCATGAATATATAATTTTAGTTTTCCAAGTATTGCGAGGGTATATCATCGACGTTTCCATTCATAGCAAACGGTACAATTTTCCGAAACTTGTTAATGGAGTCAACAGTACCGATGTCCATGATGTAATGAAAATGGCATAAAGCATGCTTAATTGCAAATGACATACTAGGTAACTGTGACACCGTCATCCTCAACATTTGAGAAAGATAGTAGTTTGTTGATACTGGTCTGCAAGGTTCGAAGCTGGATATTCCGACTTGCTGTAATAGTTATTTTATGGCTTGGTAGAAATCCACATCAGTGTGCACTTCCGATTCTGCACTGTCTATGATGATGATATGTGTTACATATGTTAAAGTAAACTTTCTATGCTACTCGCTTGCTGGATGCTGAAAATTATGGCAATGTGATAAACAATGAGTTTCTAATTATGCCTAAACTATGAGCCAGCGATAAATATTAGTATGCAGGCTTATACTTTATTTTGCTAGACTGATACTTCATGAAATTATCTAAAGCAATACTCGAATTATGGCACATCAGTCCAACATTTTTAGCTAATAACTTCTTATTCTGTGCATTCGATGTCTTAATATTGTAATGAATGAGCTCCAACATTTGAATAGCAGTCTAGTCTTAACAGTGTGCAACAACAAGGACAGACTAATGTGTAAGTCTGCCATAAATAATACTTAATTTAACTCCAGGGTATATTTATTGCATATCTAGCTTCTAATATGGTTGCTCATGTTGAGGGATGGGCTCGACAGTCGGTATCTTTGTACGTAATGATGGCTATTGGAATTAGTATGGTTATGTGATCCGTGGAATCAGTGTGAGTAATAATAGCGAGAGAATCATCAATATTGGACTTAGTTATGAGCCAGTTACGATAAAACCCACAGCGGTTTGTATAGCTTTGTGTCCATCACCAGTTTGCGACCTAGCTTCTTTATCAGCATCTACGTGACTTATTTACTTTATATTCGAATCTAATTAATAATAACCAGCTTTACAACAGTACTCTATTATTTAGATTATTTAATTTATTATTCAATTGGACATAATTATGGGGTTAATATTTCACATACGCTCTTTATAATCTATTTAAATTAATAATGGGTAAGGAACAGTTATAAGAGAAGCTAAACTCTAAATAAAAATAAGAAGCTGTCCCTCAGACACAGTAATAAAGAACATAGCAAACTGAACCGATATAACCTGCTCCAAAGAAAAAGATAATAAAGAAAATGGTGTTCAAAGCAAACAACGAAAAATAAACTGATGATCTCAAAGATTGGAAGCCAGTCAAAATCGAGAGAAAGGTAGATGAGCAGCACAGATCAGTTAAACAATAAAATATTGCAGAGCTATTTTTAGGGTCATTGTCGAAGCCAGTGGCAGCTAACACTCAAAAACCAAATGTTTTCTACGATGATTAATAAGTAGTCAGAATGCCGAATTTAAAAGTGAAGCAGGTTATGAAGTAAAAGCCTACTGCTGAACAAATTAAATGGGATATTGAAGATCAAACTTTTATCAGAAAAGAATTCATACCTAAGAAATAAATCGAACAGAAGTTATAATAAAACTCCTTGGATGATGAGGACTAGTAACTGATGAATGACCCAGCTATTCAAGTTGGAGACCTGAAAACGGGTCAGCAACCTCAAAAAATTAGGCATATTGATTTGAGTAAAGTTGTCAATTCTAGCTGGAAAGAAGAAGTTGATCGTAAAAACATCAAAAATGAACTTTGGGAAGGAGCACAAGGATTGCTTGATGGTCGTGGTAGCCTAGCTAAACTAGCACGCCAAGCACAAGACAAGGCTTAACAAATTGAGGATGAGCTTAACAAAAGATCATACTAAAAGAAGCAGATGCGAAGTCGATATGGATGGTGACCAATTATCATTTACTTGGCATTTACTACCTTTGAGATTCAAGAGAGCAAACGATTGATTATTTTTGAGTTTACCAGTGGTAGATTTGTTAAGAAAGTAATAGCAAGTATTATATATAATAAATTTATCATCGGGCCATGCCCAAGATTCGCAAACAGCCGAAACGGGAAGGTAAAAAGCTTCGAGTTCAATCACTACGAAACCCGTTCAATGATCAAAATCTACTATACTTACCTGTATCAGTAGCCGACAGACTGAAGCATGTTGAGCGCATCGTTCTAAGACACATCGACGAGCTGGTCTGCGAACCCTAGGATACACCCGAAATGAACATCGAGTTCATGAAGGAAGCACTTTACCAACAATAGTTAAAGATCAGTGGACTGAAGAGCGTACCCATGTATTCAAGTCGTAAGAAAAGTATCACCCAAGCCGATATTGATGTAGAGGGTGCAAGCTAGTAAAAATCGAGCAATAAATAGCTATAATAACCGGTATAGATCCACAATTTAGAGTGGATTCTAGGCCAAAATTAACCAAGAGATTTCTTTTGATTTTCTTTTACTTTTAATATTGAGTGCATTATTTAGTATTGTACAATAGAAAAGCATCGCATATATAATATAATCTAACAACTTGTCTGAATAATGCCCACCGATTAAGTATCGCACAATATAACACACAGTAACTAAGATCAATGCCTGTAAGACAATATTTGGATCAGACAGTGGTTCCTCTAGTATTGCAAGCCATGACATAAGTCGCTAAAGAAAGGTTAATAATAATATATTTTAGACCTGCTAACCCTATCGAATTTGTGGCTAATTATTTACTTAAGAACAATCCTTAAGCCAAGAAAGGATAATGATATTAGTATCCATTATCTAAAGATTATTAATGAAGTCAACCCATAATAAAATATGCAAAAATCTGTAAGTTAGGTGTCAATATTTTTAAACAAGCACATTATTTCTCCACAGTCCTTGCACGATAGTATTGCCAATACGTAGAGTACCCTGCCCTTATGCTTTATTTTCTACAAATTGTCCTGTGTACTAGGTATTTCCAATTTTTAACACGCCTCGCCCATGCATGAGCCCAGTTTAAAACTATCCTTAGTAGGAGTATTCCTGTAATGTGAGTTTGCCCCTCCCATGAAATTTGCGATACTTCCACATTCCCTTATACACTATTTAATTTCCTTGCATGAGCATACCGAATCCTTGTTAAACTGGCGGATATGACACAATCAATGGGCGCACTGTTACCAAATTGTACTGCTCATTAGAAGATGTTCTACGGAGAAGAGCAGGCATGTTTGGTTAGACTTGATGGACTGAAACTTCGGATGATGATGACGGGTACGAAGACAATTTCGTAGAATTTTAAAAAGGATGGGACTTAATTTCTTTGAAATCTGTGAATTCTAAATCACAAACGTAATGCTTCCAACTTATTGCATTGTCGTTCTTTATTGTCATCGGATGTGGATCATGCTCTGATTAATAAGCAGTCGTTTGATAAAAATTGTCTACCCTAAACGAAGGTTATTGATCTGACTCTCGATATGTTATTTATGCATACCTGTCTGTAGTGAAGCCTTTGTTGCTTCTGTTCACGCTCTCAAAAGCATATATAGGCGAGTTAACGTACTGATTTAATTCTTATTCTGGCTTTTGAGTCTTTAGTAAATGACTGTTCATTCTGGAGAGAATATTAAACTGCTTTTCTTTATTTACTTAGTCAATCGCATCCTTTCTATTCTAGCATTTTAAATTTTCTTTTTATATTGCTGTCCTTTATTTTAGTTTCTCGTTCAGCGAAAAGTTCTCAACTTTTAAACTCAATATAGTATTTTCAAGCTAGTTTATTTTATGTTGATAGATTGTGTTAACATTCTCTACAATACCTGTTACACTCTTTTTCATGTCTTCACCTAATTTTCGCTTAGTAATTTCAATATAAGAGAGAATATCTTTGCATACTGATTGTAATTATATTTTAGCCTTTATTATATATTTCTCGACTGATTTTCGCGCTTTGGTTAATTATTGATGATCTCTGCTCTAGTTTTTTACATTCTCTTTATTTTCACAGTACATTTCTTTTAGTACTGCTCTCACATTCTCACTCTCAGATTTTAGAATTATTTAATTTCTCTCTTATGCTATGTTACTATTCTTGATCTCAATAACATTATCCAAAATCTCAATAGCATCAAACTAATTGGGCGGTTACTTATTAATTCTTTATAGTTCTTGCTTGATAAGATCATTAAAATTTTTCATAAAAGCAGAACGTTCAGTGAGACACTACTCGAAGTGATCAAGATTAGTCATGTGGTCGCTGACTGCAATTTTATACTCGGACAGGTCGGAGTTCAAAATACGCTGAAGTTATGATTTCATTATGTCTGTCTGTTAAATTATATTCTAAATCTGCTTATCATATATATGATAGGTTATTTGTGATTCACGAAAAATATAGATTTTACCTATAATAATTCAGAAAGCAGAACTGCTCATCATATGAGAAGTTTGATTAATTGCACTCGAAACAAGAGCAACTTGTTTTGGTCATCAACGCCTCGTTTCACACTAACTTAAATAACAAAGTAGATGAACTTTACTCCCAAATTTCATGAAGTAATTGATAGTCCATATATTGTAGGCATTGGATTAGAAACTAGCTAATAAAAATGAGAAGTCTTTTCTACGATTATAAATTAATGCAGGAGAAGGCTGTGAAGGTTTCACGTATAAGTTTAAATTCGATGATAAATTGGACGAGCAAAAGGACTATGTTAAAACACAGACGCTTATTGATAAGCAAGGTAATACTAAGCAAAGAGTCATTTTCGCAGTCAACATGGAGGAAGTCAAACTGTTGAAAGGAGCAACTGTCGACTATGCATAAGAAATGATGAGGGAAATATTTTATGTTAAGGAGAATCCTAATGCTTAATTGGAATGTAGCTGTAAGACTTCTTTCTCACCCAAAGCAGGATTGATTTGAATTTTAATTAACTACATAATTTTGTGCATTAAATCGTTTTTCTGCTTTAATTTTCGCAAAGTAAAATTATTTATCTCGTATAAGTAATTGATTTATTTATATTAGAAAATATTGTAATTTAAATTCTCATACATTTTAACATAAA
>APMI01019974.1_pt1 | contig 20882 bp, 23 predicted proteins | sample 667938 | NCBI WGS metagenome assembly APMI01 (sample SAMN01084076, study PRJNA167559) | wastewater metagenome | biome: Wastewater | place: Denmark: Ejby Moelle, Odense | collected 2011-11-28
TACTCACGGTGTCTTCCTTTCAACGGTAACACCTGAGCAGGTTTTCACTGGGTCAATACATGGCCGGGTACCAACGCGCCAAGGCGGCGGGATTCAATACCAGAAGTTGGAGTTCGGAAGCGGGCTGCCACGCTTTCTACGGTACGCAGGCCACGCTGCGTGCGGCAAAAGCTGCGGAAGATGGGGAGTCGAGTCAAGCAGTTTCGTTTGCTGGCAAGACTGCGCTGTTGTCAAGAGCGGAGAATGAATTCGGGCTCACTCTGGCTTGGAGTTTCGAGTGGTTGAAGCACACCGGCGAAGCTTTTGAGTTCGAGACATGCAGCGCTGCTTTGGTCGCGAGTCAAGGCCTTGGAGGTGGAGTTACCGCTCATGGGAATTTGGGTTGGAAGCATTCCAAACTGGGCGAGACACTGAAGATTTGGGCTCTCGGCGCTGAATGGTCGCTCAACGAGCGCGTAGGTCTCCTCACGGAAATCCACGGCGAGCAGCGCCGCAAATCCAGTCTCGGTCTCGGTCTCCGCTGGAGCCCCAGCGGCGAGTGGTCGTTTGGGCTGATGGCGTCGCACAGCCGCGACAAGCCTGCTGCCTTGAATGGCCTTCTGATCACGACCAAGCTTGCGTTCTGAACTACTTCCTCATTGACCTGGGTGGCGATGTTCAGTGGCGTGCGCTCGGCCGCCGGGCGGCGCACCTTCTTGCGTTTGCGCACCGTCAGGTTCACATCGCTGTAAAGCCGGTACACGCGCTTGTGACTGACGCCGGGGAAATCCAGCCGCAGCAGGTCGTGCACGCGTCGGTATCCAAACCGTCGGCGCAGATGTGCAATCTCGACGATCTTGGCCTTGAGCGCTGCAGCCTGCGCGCTTACCGCCGGTGGATGCCGGTAGCGGTCTCGGCTTAGCTCCTACAGGTCGGCAGGCCCGCCGCTCGGACAGCTGATGCTCGTTGATCAGCCGCTCGATGGCTTCCCGCTTGGCCTGTGGGGCTATCTTTCTACGCCGAGCACGCTCTGGAGCGCATGCATGTCCAGGTGCGCATCGGCCAGCAGGCTCTTGAGCTTGGCGTTCTCCACTTCCAGCTCTCGCAGCCTTCGTGCGTCGCTGGCCTCCATGCCGCCGAACTTGGCCCGCCACTTAATGGGATGGACTCCCTCCCTGGCGACGCGCAACCTACCCACAGGATCGCGTTCCCGCTCACCTGAAGGAGACTGCCATGCCTGAGTGCCGCTTCCTGGCCGTCGATCTTGCCAAGAACGTATTCCAGCTCCACGGCGCCGCAAGCGACGGCGCGCTCGTCTTCAAGCGACGACTGATGCGCGATCAGCTCAGCGTCTTCGTGGCCAACTTGGCCCCTTGCCAGATCGCCATGGAGGCATGCGCTTCTGCCCACCACTGGGCCCGTGTGTTCAGGCGATTCGGGCACGAGGTGAAGTTGATCAGCCCGCAGTTCGTTCGCCCCTTCGTCAAGGGCAGCAAGAACGACGGGAACGACGCTGAGGCGATCTGCGATGCCATGCAGCGGCCCAACATGCGCTTCGTGCCCATCAAGACGGTCGAGCAGCAGGACATACAGAGCCTGCACCGCGTTCGCTCGCGACTGGTCAATGAACGCACGGGGCTGGTCTGTCAGATCAGGGGCATTCTTGCCGAGCGTGGCATCGTCTTCGCCAAGGCAGTGAGCCGGGTGCGCAAAGAGGTGCCCGTGATCGCCCAAGACCTGGACAACGCGCTCACACCCATTCTGCGAACAATGCTCACTGAGCTCATGGATGAGCTGCGCGACCTCGACGAGCGCATCAAGGTGTTCGACCGACACATCGATGCCATCTTCCAAAGCAGTGAGGCGTGTCAGCGCATCGCCCGGATCGAAGGCGTTGGTCCGAAGACGGCCACAGCCTTTGTTGCCGCGGTGGGCGATCCGTTGGAATTCAAGAACGGTCGCCACTTCGCAGCCTGGCTGGGGTTGGTCCCACGGCAACATTCCAGCGGAGACCGGCAGCAGCTCTTGGGCATCACCAAGCGCGGGGACAAATACCTTCGCACCTTGCTGGTCCACGGTGCGCGGGCCGTGCTCAGAACCGCGCCCAAGAAGTCCGACGCCAAGCACGCTTGGGCGCTCGAAGTGGCGGGTCGACGAGGAGCGTCGAAGGCGATCGTCGCCATCGCCAACAAGATGGCTCGGGTGATCTGGGTGCTGCTGGCCAAGAAGGAGGACTATCGCCTCGCCGTCTGATCAAGTTCTGTCAAGCGCGCTGTAGTTCATTGATGGCACATCGGTCGATCCGGCATCCACGGAACCTGAGTTTTACGAAGGCCCAATCTCGAGGCCTGCCATTTGTTGAGGCCTGGATGCGCGGATTCCATCGGGGCGCCGACACCGTCGTGACGCCGGATACATGTACGCAATCGACACGTATGTCCTCAATCAACCCATCTGCCGCGCTGTCAGTGGATTGCATTTAACCGGGAGTCCATACATGTAGAAGGTCGCGCTGCTGATGCCCATCTTGCGGCAGACCTCCTCGACGCTGATGCCCAGCTCAGCTTGCTTGAGCGCGTAGGCCATCTGCTCCTCGGTGAACTTGCTCTTCCTCATTGCATGAACTCCTGACCCCTTCCAGGGCCTCTTCATGCCGGTCCATTCTGTTACCGAACGGTACGGAAACCTGGGACAGGGTCAGGGTCAAAAACCTGGGACAGGGTCACGTCACGCGGCTTGTACTGTCCGGCGAATCTGGCAAGGCCGACCGACTACCGGTACGGATGAGACTCCATGTGAAAGTCGATCAAGCGGCCGTCATGCTCAATTAATATGGACTTTGCCTGAATTCCTTCGCGCGCCATTTCAGCACAAATGTCACGCGCCCGCCATTGAGCCGGGATAATGACAACATCGGCAGGTTTGTCTTTCAGTTCATCTCGAAAGCAAATCTTTTGACCCGTGCCGGGAACATAGGTTCCAATCTTTTCGGGGTCAGAGTCGATCACAAGAGGAAATCGCACCGCATCGGCACCGAATCGATGGATGAATGCCGCCGCCTTGCCTGTCCCACCCCAGATCGCTACTCGCTGCCCACCATCTGCCAAGTCATCCATCTGCTTGCAGATTTGGCGCAGGTTTGCCAGGGCCTTTTCCGCAAAGCGGTTAGACGCCTCGGCGCGCGCTTGCTTGGCGGGATCCACCTTCAATTCTACAAATGCATAGACGACTTCGCCATCGTAGCCCTGCGCTTGCATTTTGACGGAACCGAATCGCCGCATGAGCGTCGCGAACGACTCCGAGGTGAAATGCGAGACGTGTTCGTAGAAGAAGTCTGTAGTGCGGCCCGTTTCGAAGACGCGGTCAATACACGGCACTTCCGCTAAAAGCACGCACCCCCCCGCATTGCGTGAAGTTCCCCAGGCAATTGCGCCTAGCAACGGCTCCGGCTGGGTGAGATGCTCCAGCACATGCCGAATGACAACCGCGTCCGGCTTGAGTGATGGCATATCGGCCAGCGGTTCAAACAGTCGCGCATAGAACTCGATACCTGCACCAGTCTCCGGACTCCCGTTGGGGTCGAAACCAATATAGCGTCCCGCCGGTCGAGAAGCGGCCAGGCCACGCAAAAAGTGACCTTCGCCGCAACCAATTTCTACGACGACGGGCCGCTCGGGCAGGCGATCCAACAAGGCATCGCGCATATGCGCAAGGTGCCCTTTCCAGATTTCCCCCTGATTGAACATCCGATTTGGGTTACTTTGGTAGGGTATGGCATCGTATTGAAAGCTTCGATTCCACACATGGGTGCAACTGCAGCACTGAACAAAATCATGTGGCAGGCGCACCATGGCGCTGGCTGCTTCGGCGGACGCCGGCCAGCCCAGCGTAGCCAATGGGCGCTGGCCGCCGTCCAAAAATGCAGCAGCAATGGACTCACCGCATGCAGGACAAAGCGCAGAGACAACATCCATGGTAGTCATCGATCCAATAGCTTCCTAAAGTATGCAATAGTCTCCTTGAGACCGTCTTCAAGGGCCACCTTGGGTTGCCAGCCCAAGATACTGCTGGCTTGAGAAATTTCCGGTTTTCGACGCACGGGGTCGTCCTGCGGCAGAGGGCGGTGAACGACCACGCTCTTTGAGCCGGTCAATCGCAATATTGCTTGCGCCAGCTCAATCATACTGAATTCAACCGGATTCCCTAGATTCAGCGGCCCAATGGTTTGATCCTGTCGCATCAGCCGAATCAAACCGTCAATCAAGTCATCGACATAACAAAACGAGCGGCTTTGCGACCCATCGCCGTAGAGGGTTATTGGATCGCCCTGAAGAGCTTGCACGATGAAGTTGGAAACGACCCTGCCATCCTTGGGGTGCATGCGTGGACCATAAGTGTTGAAGATGCGGGCAACGCGAATATCGACACCGTGTTGCCGGTGATAGTCGAAGAATAGGGTTTCGGCACAGCGTTTTCCTTCGTCGTAGCACGCGCGCGGACCGATAGGATTGACATTTCCCCAATAGGACTCTCTCTGTGGATGCTCCGTGGGATCTCCGTAGATCTCCGATGTGGAACTCTGCAAAATGCGTGCACCGCGGCGCTTGGCGAGCCCCAGCATATTGATGGCACCCAGCACCGAAGTTTTGACGGTGGCAACGGGGTCGGTCTGATAGTGGATGGGGCTGGCGGGGCAGGCCAGGTTATAGATGCGGTCCACTTCCACATATAAGGGCAGCCAGACATCGTGCCGAATCAGCTCGAATCGACTGTTTGGAAGTAGATGCCGAACATTGTCCTTGCTGCCGGTGTAGAAATTATCAACGCACAGGACGTTAATGCCATCAGCAATCAAACGATCACAGAGGTGTGAGCCGATAAAGCCGGCACCGCCGGTCACGAGGGTGCTTGAATTCACTGGACTTCCTTTGCCCTGTGGCTCAGATCGTGTCAGCAAGTTGGGGAGCGCGGTTGCCAGTCATCTTGCAGGCGTGTGCCAGAGCGCGCCGCGGTCGTGGAAGCCATCAAGAACTGTTCGATTTCCCGTACTGCCTGCCTATCTTCGAATAACGCGCCGGAGCGTTCGCGGCACTGTTGTCGAAAGAGGTCCCGTCGCATGGTATTGCGCGCACAGTCAATGGCCATCTGCACATATTCGTCGGCTCCCCCAGCAATCGGCGCGTTACTGATGCCCATCTGATGATACGCGGCAGCAACAATACGGCCGCGTGCAAATTGCCCGGGCCATGTGACAACCGGGGTTCCTACGGCGATGGCCTCATACAGGGTATTGCCGCTACCAAAATAGATCGGATCCAGCAAGACATCAAGGATTTGGAGTAACTGTAAGAACTTGTCTTCATCCTGCCGGCGGAGAAAAATGGCCTTCTCCAGCAGTTGCGGACATTTTTTCTCCCAGCGTTTACGCAGTTGCGTTACCAGTCCTGGTTTACTCCCTTCGATCAAAACGATGTGGCCCGTTGGATCATTCGCAACGATGCTTGCCAAAATCTCATCGAAGTCGGGATGGAATTTGAACAACGTTTGCGGACATCCGTACAACGCGCCTTTGCGCGGCAAATTAAACGTCTTCCTGGCGGCCGTCAGGCCAGCGACCGAATGCAAATAGTAGTAGCAGGGCAAGCGCGTTAAGCGCACAAGACGTTCGCTGTAGTATTGCTGCGCTTGTTCCGGCTCGATCGAATCCGCAGACAAGAAGTAATCGATGGTATCGAGCCCCGTCGTGTCGGGGTGTCCCCAGCTGACGACTTGAACTGGCGCCAACCTGGCATAAGCCAGAAAATAGCTTGGTGCTGTCATCCCGATATCCGGGTAAAACAAGACGTCCAGCCTTTCGCTTGCAACGATGCGCTGCTGCTCGGCGATTCCCCTGGGCAAGAAGATAGCTTTATCGGCGACCTGATTTATGCTGCGACAGTAGGAATCCTGATGCACGTCAGGGGCATGAACAACGATGACTTCGAAATTTTTCCTATCCAGCTGCTCTATCAAACCTTTGTAGAGTTTTCCAATCGTATGGGAAGAAAAGAACTCCGATAAAAAGCCGACGCGCAAGCGCGGCGACGCCGTGGGCATGACCGAGTTTGACGATCGCATGCTTGGTGCGTCGAATGTCAGGCTGGGGATCTTGTGCCGGAACATTCGACTGAGATCTTGTAGAAGCTCGACGTTGCACTGATTGTGGTAAGCCAAATAGAACCAACTGAGATTGATGTAGATATCCGACGTCTTCAATTCCCCGTTCTCGCTCATGATGGCATTGATGCCCTGGCGAAATTGCTCTCGCCAATGCGCTATGGCATCGAGATCAACTGGCAGATTTGGCAGGGCCAATGCTGCATTGATCGCATGGATCAAATTATCGGGAGCGACCTGATGGGCTCGTTTGAAGCTGGCGACCGCCGCGTCAGTTTGACCTGCGTCCAGGAGCGCCGTGCCCAAGTTGGCATGTACGGAGTCACTGTGAGGCAGGATCTCGCTTGCGCGCCGCAAGGACTCGATGGCTCTGTCTACGTCACCGAGCGACGCGAATGCAACGCCAAGATTCTGGGCTGCAGCCGCGCATTGCGGGTCAAGTTCCAAGGCTCGCTGATATAAGGGAACGGCGGATTTGACCTGGTTTTGCAGCAGCATACAGGTGGCCAGATTTTCCAGAACCTCGGCATCCAACGGGAGCAGTGAGGCTGCCTTCTGAAACAAGGCCAGGCTGACAGCCCCCCGCCTTTGGGCGGCCTTGGCCAGGATTTTCCAAAGCTCGCCACATTCCGGGTACTGCAAAATCATCGACTGAGCAGTGCGCTCCAATTCATGCCATTCACCGCCGTCCTCCAATTGGTCCAAGCGACTCATCGTGGACTGGTCAGGCACTCTGATGTTGACCACGGCGGCACCACCGAGCAATCCTGTCCGAACTGGTGCCGGGGTGCTCGCCGAAGCTCGGCCAATCGCCGCCTTCCCAAGACAGCATTGCTTATACTTTTTGCCGCTACCGCAGCTGCAAGGATCATTTCTTCCGAGGCTCATGGCGCTTGATTTCATGGGCGGCAGCGTTATTGCCGATTTCGACTACCCGGTAAGCCGAGCCATCCGTCAGCTAGGAATGCAAACGTATCGTACGTAGTACTTCACGGCGGCTTAATCGTATCCCAGCCCGTGGCATGAGTGCCCAGCCGGGTTCGACGGGACTACGCAAGTTCCTCGGCACGGCTTTGTCGCACAAATCATCCTGCCGGTGCTAGCGGAATGACGCGGTGACAGAAGCGACGAACAAGATGCGCACAAAGCACCGAACGACGAACTGGAAGGCCTACAACGCGGCGCTGAAAGCGCGGGGCTCGTTGAGGATGGGCTGGATCAGCGCATGCAACGGCTGGGCGTGTGGTTGTGCGCGGGCCAATTGGATCACGCCAAGTCGGAATTACCACCATCTGCCGGTGGCACAAGGCCGCACCGTCGTCCACGTTGGATAGGCTGGTCTCCGAGACCCGACCTTGGCCAGGACGGCAGGTTGCCGGAGAACACGCTTGGGAGCTTGATTCATGTTCTCGTTGGTCGGCACGCAAGACCTGCGCCCCCCAGCAAATGCCCCGTTAGCCGCACACTCGCGAAGTGAGTCGGCGCAACAAAAAGCCGCCCGAGGGCGGCCTGTAAATATCTTTGCAACAGCTCAGCGCCTGGGCATAGCGCTGAGGCGCCGGTTCCATTCACTCAATCCCGTCGGAATTGAAACCAGCGTCGTGCAACAGCGTTTGGCCGTGCGCCGCCGGTGTTTACCGTCAGGCGGTCGAACTGGATACCCTCAGATGCGATCACCTCCTAGGCGGCATCGAACGGCCGATTGAGGGTTGCGTTGCTGATCGGCAAGCATCTCGTACCGTCCGGACCTATGTACGTTCACTCCCACTCGATTGTCAAGCCACGGGCACGCCTGCTGGGAGAAGGCATGGAAAGCCGCGATGCGACTTCCAGCGATACCGTCAAGGACGCCGACGAATCTTTCCGGCTTGTACGAGTCCCAACACGTCTCCTACCGTCCCACCTTGGCGAGCCTCCGACTGGCGGGGTCTACACATTGTTGGCGGAACCCTCGAAATTGTCCAGTTTGACGGTATCAGCGGCGACAAGCATGTCTCGCCTGACGGCATCACTGACGGTATCGCCGTAGAGCGATGCAAGCCTCATTGCCATGCTGCCCTACCCAGAGGTAGATGAGGGATCAACAGCTTCAGGCTGATTCTGTAAAAAACCCGATGGCAATCCGAACCTGCTCGCCTACATTCTTGCGTCGCGGCACCGGCGGCGCAGGCAGATGATAGGTCAAGGCGGCGGCACGCAGGACCGGCTCTTCTACAGCTTCAGCCTCGACAGCCACGTACCGCGCGACCATCTGCTTAGGGACATCGACCTCTACCTCGATCTAGGCGACTTGCGCCAACAGCTCGCGCCGTTCTACAGCCACACCGGGCGCCCATCGATCGACCTGGAGCTGATGATCAGGATGATGGTCATCGGCTACTGCTTTGCCATCCGTTCCGAGCGCAAGCTATGCGACGAATGCATCTGAACTTGGCCTATCGCTGGTTCTGCCGGCTTGACCTCGAGAACCAGGTTCCTGATCACTCGACCTTCTCGAAGAACCGGCACGGGCGCTTCCGGCAGAGCGATGCCTTCTGCCTGGACCTCGAGGCCGTTCTGCGCCGTTGCATGCACGAAGGCCGGGTCCGGCGCGAAGGGTTCGCCGTGGACGCCAGCGTTATCAAGGCCGATGCCAGCCGTGCACGTGGCGTGCCTGGTGCCACGCCGAGGCCATGAAGTGGCGTGACGACGGCGCCTCAACGCGCGCTGTGCGCGAGTACATCGAAGCGCTCCAACTTGCGAACCCGACCAGCCACGATGAAGAGCCGCCGTCGCCGCCACCCAAGAAGGTCTCGTTGACAGACCCGGCCGCCCCTATGCCGTTCGTTGGAGCGTGGCTCCAGGATCATGACCAACCCTCGAATCGCGTCTTAGCTGGCGCTGCTTGACCAGGGCGTACAGGGCGGGAATGACGCCCAGCGTCAGGATGGTGGACGATGCGGCTCATCACCTCCGAGCCGGTCCCCGTGCCCCACATGATCGGCAGCAAGCCCGCCATGATGGCCACCACAGTCATCATCTTCGGCCGTACGCGCTCCACAGCGCCCTCCATGACGGCAGCATAGAGATCCACGGCCTGGGGCGCGCGTCCTTCATGCCGGCAACGTTCCTGGGCCTCCGCCCAGGCGTGGTCCAGGTAGATCAGCATCACCACGCCTGTCTCGGCAGCAACGCCCGCCAGCGCTATGAAGCCCACCGCAACGGCCACGGACAGGTTGTACCCGAGCCACCACATCAGCCAAACACCACCCACCAGCGCAAAGGGCACGGACAACATGACGATCAGCGTCTCGGTCAGGCGCTTGAAGTTCAGATAGAGCAGCAGGAAGATCGTCAGCAGCGTCACCGGAATGACGATCTTCATCTTCTCGACCGCACGCTCCATGTACTCGAACTGACCACTCCAGGTGATGTAGTAGCCCGCCGGGAACTTCACTTGGTCGGCGACGGCCTTGCGCGCGTCGGCCACATAAGAGCCGATGTCGCGATCCCGGATGTCGACGAAGATGTAGGCTGAAAGCAGCGCGTTCTCGGTACGGATGCCCGGCGTGCCTCGCGCCACAGTCACTTTGGCGACCTGCCCCAGGGGCACCATCGCACCGCCCATCGTCGGCACCAGCACCTCGCGCTCGATCTGCTCGGGGTGGGTGCGCAATTCGCGCGGATAACGCACCGTGACACCGAAGCGCTCACGCCCCTCCACTGTTGTCGTCACCATCTCGCCGCCTAGGGCGCTGCCGATCACGTCCTGCAATTCGCCAACCGACAGTCCGTAGCGGGCCAGTGCTTCACGGTCAGGCTCGATATTGAGATAGCTGCCGCCCGTCAGCCTCTCGGCGAAGGCCGAGGTCGTGCCCGGCACCGTCTTGACGACAGCCTCGATCTGTTTGGCAAGGAGCTCCATCTCGCCGAGATCCTTTCCGAACACCTTGATGCCGATCGGCGTACGGATGCCGGTGGACAGCATGTCGATGCGAGCCTTGATCGGCATCGTCCATGCATTGGACACACCGGGGAACTGCAGCGCCTTGTCCATCTCGGCGATCAGCTTGTCGGTTGTCATGCCCGGCCGCCACTGCTCCTGCGGCTTCAGGTTGATGACCGTCTCGAACATCTCCGTCGGCGCAGGGTCGGTTGCCGTGTTCGCGCGCCCCGCCTTCCCGTAGACCGATTCAACCTCGGGAAAGCTCTTGATGATCTTGTCCTGGGTCTGCAAAACCTCGGCGGCCTTGGTGATGGACATGCCGGGCAGCGAGGCCGGCATGTACAGCAGCGTGCCTTCGTTGAGCGTGGGCATGAACTCGCTGCCCAGCCTCGACGCGGGGTACCAGGTCAGCCCCAGCGCGATCAGCGCGAGCGCGATCGTCAACATCTTCCAGCGCATCACGCCGGCGATGATGGGGCGATAGGCCCAGATCATGAAACGGTTCAGCGGGTTCTTCGCCTCCGGCATGATCCGCCCGCGGATGAACAGCATCATCAGCACCGGCACGAGGGTCACGGACAGCAGCGCCGCGCCCGCCATGGAGAAGGTCTTGGTATAGGCCAGCGGCGAGAAAAGGCGCCCCTCCTGGGACTCCAGCGTGAACACGGGCAGGAAGGACACCGTGATGATCAGCAGCGAGAAGAACAACGCCGGCCCGACTTCCTGACAAGCCTCGAGCATCGCGTCGGCACGCTGACGCAGCGTGTGATCAGGCTGCAGTCTCTCGAGGTGCTTGTGAGCGTTCTCGATCATCACGATGGCCGCGTCCACCATCGCCCCGATGGCAATCGCGATGCCGCCCAGGCTCATCAGGTTCGAGTTCATGCCGAGCAGCTTCATTGCGCTGAAGGAGATCAGCACACCCACCGGCAGCATCAGGATCGCCACCAGTGCCGAGCGCACGTGCATCAGGAAAATGACGCAGACGGCTGCGACGATCAGGCTTTCCTCGACCAGCGTCCGCTTGAGCGTGTCGATTGCCCTGTGGATCAGGTCCGAGCGGTCGTAGACCGCCTGGATCGACACCCCTTCCGGAAGGCCGGCCGATATCTCGGCCACCTTGGCCTTGAGGTTGTGGATCACCTCCAGCGCGTTCTGCCCGAAGCGAGACATCGCGATGCCCGAGACAACCTCGCCCTCCCCGTTAAGTTCAGACAGGCCGCGCCGCTCATCCGGCGCCATCTCCACGCGGGCGACGTCGCGGACAAGTACAGGGGTGCCGCTTTCGCTCTTCAGCACGAGCCGCTCGATGTCATCGCGTCCGCGCAGATAGCCTTTGCCCCGGACCATGAATTCGGTCTCGGCCATCTCAACGACGCGGCCACCCACGTCGCGGTTGGAGTCCCGGATCACCTGCGACAGCTTCATCAGCGGAATGCCGTAGCTCTTCAGCTTCAGCGGATCGACGGTGACCTGGTAGGTCTGCACATGGCCCCCGAGCGACGCGACCTCCGCGACCCCCTGGGCCTTCGTGAGCTGATAGCGCACATACCAGTCCTGGATGGTCCGCAACTCGGCCAGCGTGCGGTCCTTGGCCAGCAGCGCGTACTGGTAGACCCAGCCGACGCCCGTGGCGTCGGGCCCCAGAGCCGGCGACACACCTTTGGGCAGCCGGCTGGCGGCAAAGTTCAGGTACTCCAGCACACGGCTGCGCGCCCAGTAGATGTCGGTGCCATCCTCGAAGATGACGTAGACGAAGGACGCGCCGAAGAACGAGAAGCCGCGCACGACCTTGGATTTCGGCACCGCCAGCATGGCGGTGGTCAGCGGATAGGTGACCTGGTCCTCGACGACCTGGGGCGCCTGGCCGGGAACTTCGGTGTAGACGATGACCTGCACGTCCGACAGGTCGGGCAAGGCGTCGAGCGGCGTCTTGAGCACAGCCAGGACACCCCCGAGCACCACGAACAGCGTCGCCAGCAGAATCAGGAATGGGTTCCGGCCGGACCACTGAATGACTTTGGAAAGCATGGGGCCTCCGTTCAGTGGCCGGAATGGGATGGGCTGTTCGCGTCTAGCGACGGCGTCACGGCCCTGCCGGATGCTGCTGAGGGCGTGATCGACGTCACGACGAACTCCCCTGGCTGTCGCTCGACGAACTCGAAGCGCACGGGCAACCCAGGCTTCAGGCCAGCCAGCAACGACGGATTGGCGGTCTTGAACTTCATCGTCATCGCGGGCCATTTGAGCGTCGCCACGGCGCCGTGGCTCAGTGTCAACATGCCGCTGCGCGCGTCGACGCTTTCGACCGTCCCTTCAGCCTTGTGGCCGATAACGGCCGGAGCAACCTTCGAAGGCGCTGCCGCCCCCGCGGCCGGGCTGCCATGGCCAGCATGTCCGCCGAGACCCCCAACCGCAGCCTTGAGGTTGCTCTCAGCGTCGATCAAGAAGTTCGCGGCCACAACGACCGCCTCGCCTTCACGCACGCCCTTGCGGATCTCGACGTAGTTGTCTGCTCGGTCCCCGATCTCGACCTCGCGCGGATCGAACCGACCTTCCCCCGCCTGGACCAGCACGATGCGCCTGGTGCCAGAGTCGATCACTGCCGAGTCCGGCACCGTGAGCACCGGCGCGCTCGCGCTCGCGCCCAACTCCACCTGGGCGAACATCGACGGCTTGAGCCGTTGGCCCGCATTGGACAGTTCGATCCGCACCGGCACGCTGCGGGTCTCGGCCTTGAGCGTCGGATAGACATAGCCAATCCGCCCCTCGAAGACCTCACCTGGATAGGCTGTCGCGGTCACGCGGGCCTTGGCGCCGGTCTTCACCAGCGCAATGTCCTGTTCGGCAACATCGGCGATGACCCAGACCGCCGAAAGGTCGGTGACCTGGTAAAGCATCTCGCCGGGCATGAACCGCATGCCCTGAAGGGCCTTCTTCTCGGACACGATACCCGCCACCGGCGAGATGAACGAGACGCTGCGCTTCGCCTGCCCGGACTTCGTAAGCGCCGCCATCTGTTGCGGCGACAGGTCCCAGTTGCGCAGGCGCGCCAGACTGGAGTCGGCCAATTGGCGCATGCCCGCCTGCGCCTCCGCGCCGGCCTCTTTCATGGCTTCCAGCCCTTGCATGGCGATCACGTATTCGCGCTGCGCCGACGAGAGTTCCGGGCTGTAGGCCTCGAACAGTGTCTGGCCCTTTGCCACCGCCTGCCCCGTGGCGTTCACATGCAGGCGCTCGACGTAACCCTCAAACTTCGCGGTGACAGCGTAGGTGCGGCGCTCGTCCGGCTCGATGCGCCCAGCGGCTCGGATGGTCTTCCCTAGTGGACGCAAGGCGGCCGGCTCGGTCCGCACGCCCAGCTTCTGGACCTTCTCGGTGCTCAAGCGCACCTGACCCGGGGTGGCCGCCACATCTTCCTCGCCGTCATAGACCGGCACGTAGTCCATGCCCATCGGATCCTTCTTGGGAACCGGTGATGTGTCGGGCAGTCCCATGGGATTGCGGTAGTACAGCAGCTTGCGCGCCTTCGGCGCAGTCGTCGTACTGGCTAATTCGGCAGCGCCCTGGGATGAGGCCACTCGGCCCGATTTGGCGCCCAGCCAGTAGCCACCTGCGCCAATAACGGCGGCCAAAGCGATGAAAAGCGCGGTCGAGGTGGTCTTCACAGATCTTCTCCAACAATGCGTTCGATCTCGGCCAGGCGCATCTGCGCCTCGACCTGCGACTTCAGAATCTCCTGTCTGGCTTTGCGGATCTGGCGTTGTGCCTCGATCACCATCGAGAACTCCGTCCTGCCGCTCTCATAAGCCGCCAGCGCAGATCGAAATCCGAGTTCGGACTGAGGCAGCAACTGCGTCGTCAAGAGCTGCTCGTTGCGATGCGAGGCCTCAAGGCCGGCGATGTTCGCGGCCAGGTCCCCGACCAGTTGCAACTGCAAGGCCTCCACCTTCGACCTCGCCGCGGCCGCCATGGCATCGGCCTCACGCTGCTCGCCGCGTCGGGCCTCCTTCTGCAGCGGGATGTTCATTTCGACCATGACACCCCAGGTCGTGATGCGGGAGCCCATCTGCGACGGTGAAATTCCGACAGTCAGATCGGGGTAGCGATTGCGCTGCGCCAGATCACGCGTCTTCTGCGCCACGGCAACCCGCGCCAGTTCGGCCTGGATCTGCGGATTTGTACTGCGAGCTCGCTCAGCCAGTGCCGAAGCGTCGGCTGTGCTAAGCGTTGGCAAGACCCTCAGCGTCACGGCGTCAGCCAACGGCGCGCTGCTGTCGCGGGCCAGCAATGCGTTCAAGCGGGCGTTGATCTGACGCTTCTCGCTATCCAGCATGATCAATTCGGACCGCATCGCCGTCTGTTCCAACTGGGCTCGAATGGCATCCGCCTGAGGGGCGAGCCCGCTGGCATAGCGCACCTGGGCGACTTGCTCGATCCGCGTCATCAACCCGAGTTGCTCCTTTGCGAGCCGTTCGTTGCCGGCCGCGCGGAAGGACTCCGCGTGCGTGGCCTTGATGCGCGCCGCCAGTTCTGCCCAGACTGCAATGGCTCGGGCCTCGGCCTGGAGCGCGTCCGCAGCAGCAGCATCACGCTTGAGCTCACGCTTGCCCCACAGCGGCAATTGCTGCATCAGCGTGTACTTCGTCTCGCCTACCTTGGAGGGCAGCAGACTCGGAGCCGCGTCACGCCCGTAGTTGTTGACGTTCATCAGCTCGACGCGCAGCACGGGATCGTTCAGCGCCCCGGCGGGCGTGACCCGCTGGGCAGCCGCCTCGGCCTCCTCCCGCATGGCCCGTAACTCGGGGCTCTGTTGGCGAGCAAAGGTCAGTAGGCCTTGGACGTCGCTGCCCAAGGAAACATCCTGCGCTTGAACGGGGTTGACGGCCGACATGGCCAGCATCGCTGCGAAAAGGATGCGACGGATTGGGGCGGCATCGCCCATTGCGGCAGACCGCAATGTCCGGCCGACACGTGTATTTCCTGAAATCCCGATCGTCATTCATCATCTCCTTGCCCCGAGGAGTGCCAGCTGGCCAAGGCGGCTGCCGGGCTAAGGGCCGGTTGGATAAACCGCGGGCTGCACCGTCACACTGACGGGCACCGTCGCGCATAGATGGACAGGGCCGCAAGACCGGCCATGAGGGCCGACTCGGGCGCTGACGCGCTATAGGGCCAGCCGCAGAAAGACGATGGGAATAGGCGGAGGCTTCGCGCCATCGCGACGGGGCAATTCCAGCAACAGTGGCTCATCCGATTGCGCTGGAAGACTCGGCACCAGAGCGACAGCAGGCAGGGCGATCCATTGCAGTGAATCACCGAACGCCTTTTGCGGCAGAGTGGAAGCACCAGCCCGCTCGCAAAAGCTCTCGCAACTCGACTTGGCAGCATGCTCCTGACCACCCACAGCACCAGCCGCGGCGTGATGGTGGTTGCAATCTGCAACCATGGATGCAGGACTGGCATCGGTACCAGCAGCGACTGCGGTCAGCGATTCGCTCCGCCCCGCAATCTGCTGCGCCGCCAAACAGGCGTTTGCCACCCCGAGGCCAAGCCCGAACAGCCATACCAGCAGAACCCCGAAGGTCCAGCTGCGCAGTCGGTAGCGTTGGCGGAACAAAAACATGGTTCTGGAGCAGTTGCCTCGCAAGTATCAATCACCGACGATCCAGAGCGGCTTGCGTCATGTCAAATTTCGTGCAACTCGCCATCGAGGAGCAGCCACCCGGGATTGCGTGCAACGAACTGAACACACCAAGCTGAAAGCGCCGCGTTCGCACCATTGCCAGGGCAGAATCACTCCATGGAAAAGCCGTTTCATCGCTTGTCGGAACTGTTCTCCCAACTTGGATTGCCCGCAGATTTGGCATCTATCAGCGGCTTTATCGAGCGCCACTCCCCTCTCGCAGCCGGGACGCGACTTGAAGATGCCGGCTTTTGGACCGCCGCACAGGCCCAGTTGCTCCGCGACCTCATTGCGCAGGATGCCGATTGGGCTGAAGTGGCCGATCAGCTGAATTCAGCTCTCCACCGTCGTTGACCGTTGCACTCTGCCGCGCAGGCGCGCCAGAGTGCTGCAGCGACCGCCCACCTGACGATTCAGGCGCGCGAAGCGTCCGGCGACTGCGCAGCGGTCCTAAGCAGCGCAGCAATGATCGGGCAAGGATGCGCATGCCCGGTGGCTTCGCATTGATCCAGCAGATCACGCAGCGCCAACTGCATGCGCTGGAGATCGCCCAGCTTCTCATCAATCTGCTGGAGTCGCTTGCGGGTCACGCTTTGTATCGCTCGGCGGTTGCGCCCATCTTCGAGATCGAGGAGAGACGCCACCTCATCCAGCGAGAAACCCAGACCTTGTGCCCGCTTGATGAACCCGATCCGTTCAATCATCGATGCCGGGTATCGCCGGAACCCATCGGTTGACTTGGGAATCGGAAGCAGTCCGCGCCCCTGGTAGTAGCGGATCGTCTCGACACCGACGCCAGCCGCCTTGGCCAAACGGCCAACGGTCATCCGATCACCAGCCTCCACTGCATGTACAGCTTTCTTCATGTCCTTCGCAGAATAGGGCCGCACTCGGTAGGCGACAACTGACAAGCTTGATCGGGATCAACATCACACGGTTTTCCAGCGATAGCATGGGCCGCAATCGTAGGTGCTCAACCCAATGCGCAGCTTCATCCGCCCCAGACTCATGCGCACCACCATCTGGGTGGTGCTCGGGGCTTGGCTGTTCTCTTTCGCGGCGAGCATGGCAAATGCCTGTCTGCTCGAAGCTGAAGGGGTTCATGAGCACCGCCAACACATGGAGAACGCCGCTCATCGTCATGTCGAAGATGAGCATGGCGCAAACAGCGATCATCACGACGCCGATTCGTCAAAGGCGGCCTGCCTCAAGGTTTGCGACGGCGCCAAGCAGTCGCCCGTTCAGAAGCCTTTGACCCTCACATTCGATCTGGTAGGTGCTCCGGCATCGTCGTTCGAACCTTGGTCAGCAATACCGGCGATGGACCCGATAGTCGACGTCTACAGCATCCGCTCGCTGCCGCCCCCAACCCCGCCACCGCGGTTGTTGTTCACGCGCTTGGCGCTATAGCCCCTCTGAGTCCGCGTCGGAACGGAGCCGTAAGGCTTCCGTCTGCCCATGCATTGACTCCGTACCCAACTACGGAGTTGTGATTGCAAGTCGATTGACGCGCATTTCGCAACGCGTCACTTCGTTCCCTCCCTGACTCGAGGAGCGCTCCATGGTTCTTTCACGTCCCGCCGCACTCGCTTGCGGCCTGATCCTGTTCGCAGTGTCTGCTGCCGCGCAGGAGGATCACCAGGCCCATCACCCCGCCAGCGCTGCTTCCGCTGCACAACCCGCACAGCGCATCCCTAGCACCGTGGGCATGGCTGAGCAGATGCAGTCGATGCACGCCATGCACGACAGGCTATTGGCTGCGAAGACTCCCCAGGAACGCCAAGCCCTGATGGCAGAGCACATGAAGCTCATGCAAAGCAGCATGAGCATGATGCAAGGCCTGAGGAGCAACCGCCCGCCCGCGAGCCCCGAAGCGCGCCAGCAAATGATGGAAATGCGCATGGACATGATGCAGTCCATGATGCAAATGATGATGGACCGGATGCCCGAGGCATCCAAATGACCACGCAACGCACGACGCCTCATCGCAGCACAGGGGACATCCCGTCCTTCTGGCGTTCCCGCTGGTTCGTGGGGTTTCTGATGTTCGCTGTGGCCAGCCTCTACATGCTGGTCACAGAGCATCGTGCCCACTACTTGAGCGCGCTCCCACTCATCCTGCTTCTTGGATGCACGGTGGCTCATGTATTGATGCGCCGCGGCCGAGCCGTTGACGGCCAGCAGCCGAATCGGCACGGTCCAGAGACACATCACGGAGAACACAAATGAATCACGACGCCCCTGGCTACGGCCTCTGGCTGCTTGTCATCATGAACTCGGCGATCTTCATCATGTTCGCCTTCAGCTTCTTCAAACCTCAGACCTCGCGCGACTGGCGGACCTTCGGCACGTTCGCGGCCTTCATTGTGGCGCTGTTCGTCGAGATGTACGGCTTCCCGCTGACCTTGTATCTGCTGTCAGGATGGTTGCAAACGCGCTATCCGAACCTGGATCTCCTGTCTCACAACAGCGGTCACCTCTGGTCCACCTTGCTCGGCGAAAAAGGAGACCCGCACTTCGGCCCGCTGCACATCGCGAGCTACATCTTCATCGGCGGCGGTTTTTGGCTGCTGTCTGCCGCGTGGAACGTGCTGTACCAGGCTCAGCGACGCGGAGTGCTCGCCGTCAGCGGCCTTTACGCTCGAATTCGGCATCCGCAGTATGTGGCGTTCGTCGCCATCCTGCTGGGCTTCCTGCTGCAGTGGCCGACGCTGCTGACCTTGCTGATGTTCCCGTTCCTGGTCGTGATGTATTCGCGGCTGGCGATCAACGAGGAAACGGACATGCGCAGGCAATTCGGTGCCGAGTTCGATGCCTACGCTGCCCGGACGCCTCGCTTCTTCCCGTCTCTTTCCAGCCTGCGTCGAGACTCCTGAGATGAAGATCGGATCACGCTCCTGCAATACCCACACGCCGTACCTTGCTGCAGCCTACGGATGTTTTGGGGCCGTACGCGCTGCGGACGTTCCCGCATTCGCAAGGCCGAGCCCGCAAACCCATCTGCCCACCGTGTCAGCGCCTCGGCGCGTCGGTGCGCACGCCGCTGCCTGAGGGAGGTTTCATGGCAAAGACCAAGAAAGAGCACACGAAGAAGGCCCGCCACGGCACCCCGGAACCCGACCGTGACGAGGCCGTCACGCGATCGATCAGCCAGGAAGACTACGAAGCGCAGCTGCACATGCTGCAGGTCGAACTCGTGAAATTGCAGCGCCACTTCATCAAATGCGGCGACCGCATCCTGATCCTTCTCGAGGGTCGTGACGGCGCTGGCAAGGACGGCAGCATCAAGCGCTTCGTCGAGCATCTCAGCCCGCGCGAGACCCGTGTCGTCGCGCTCGGCAAACCCTCGGACCGTGAGCGCAGGGGGTGGTACTTCCAGCGCTACGTACCGCACCTTCCCGTGGCCGAAGAGCTCGTGCTGTTCAACCGCAGTTGGTACAACCGGGCCGGCGTCGAACACGTGATGGGCTTCTGCACGCCCGACCAGCATGAGGAGTTCATGGGCTCGGTGCCCAAGTTCGAAGAAATGCTCGTCGGGTCTGGCATCAAGCTGCTCAAGTACTACCTCGACATCGGCAAAAAGGAACAGATCCGCCGACTGGAGGACCGGCAGCGCGACCCGCTCAAACAATGGAAGTCGAGCCCGATCGATGCCGTAGCGGTCAAACACTGGCGGGCGTACTCGGAGGCGCGCGACACCATGCTCACGCGGACGCACACCGCGGTCGCGCCCTGGCGCGTCGTTCGCGCAGACAACAAGCGACTGGCCCGGCTCAACTTGATTCGCGACGTTCTCTCGCGGCTGCACTACGCCGGCCGCAAGGACAAGCTCGTTCGTCCGGACACCGACATCGTGTTCGAGTTTTCGCCCGATTGCCTGGAGGCGGGTCGTTTGGCCCGCTGAAGAAATTTTCAAGGACCACCCATGAAGACAAGCACCGTAGAAGTCGGCGAACTGGTCTCGAGCCTCAGTGCTGCCGGCGTGCAGCGCAAGCTCGCGGCATTGCCCGGCGTTCATCACGCCGACGTGAACTACGTCGCCGGAAGCGCCACAGTCCACTACGACGAAGCACTCGTCACGCTGCAGGAAATACAGCGACACATCGTCGACTGTGGCTATCACTGCCGCGGAGAGATGCGGCCTATTCACGTCTGTCCACCAGTTGATCACGCCGGCCACGACCATGGCGACCTCGCCGCCCACTCTGAGCATCAGGGGCATGCGCACGCGGGCCACGCTCCCCCGTCGACACCGGTGCATGCAGAACATCCTGGACACGGGGCGCACGCCGACCATTCGGGACATGGCGACGCGCATGCGATGAGCGACATGATGCACGACATGGGCCACGCGCCGGGCATGTCGATGCAGGATATGGCGAACGACATGCGCAAGCGCTTCTTCGTGGCGCTGGCCTTTGCGATCCCGGTATTCCTCTACTCGCCGATGGGCAAGATGTTTGGCGACTTCGCGACGCCGTTCGGGATGGACCGGAACCTGTTCCTCTTCGTCGTCGCGACCGGAGCGATCGCCTATCCCGGTTGGCCGTTCTTCGTGGCTGCCTGGCGGGCGGCACGCAACCGGGTCGCCAACATGGCGACGCTGGTGGTGCTGTCGGTTGGCACCGGCTATGTCTTCAGTGTCGGCGCCACCTTTTTCTACCGGGGCGAGGTGTTCTACGAGGCGGCCGCGGTGCTGCTGGTGTTCATCCTGCTGGGCCACTGGCTTGAGATGCGGGCCCGAGCTGGCGCCTCCGACGCAATCCGCGCGCTGATGGACCTCGCTCCGCCGATGGCGACGGTGATGCGAAACGGCGCCGAGACCAAGGTTCCCACTTCCGACGTGTTGGTCGGCGAAACGGTGGTCATCAAGCCCGGTGACAAGATCCCCGTGGACGGCAAGATCACCGACGGCGCTTCGCAGGTCGATGAATCGATGCTCACGGGCGAATCGATGCCGGTGAAGAAGGTGGTCGGCGACGCGGTGATCGGCGCAACGATCAACAAGAGCGGCAGCTTCCGCTATCAGGCAACCAAGGTCGGCGCCGACACTGCGTTGGCGCAGATCGTGAAGCTGGTTCAGGAGGCGCAGAACTCCAAGGCACCGGGCCAGTTGCTTGCCGACCAGGCCTCGCA
>APMI01006481.1_pt1 | contig 20881 bp, 17 predicted proteins | sample 667938 | NCBI WGS metagenome assembly APMI01 (sample SAMN01084076, study PRJNA167559) | wastewater metagenome | biome: Wastewater | place: Denmark: Ejby Moelle, Odense | collected 2011-11-28
AGCGGACGATTGAGGCGAACCTCTCCATCGGGGCCGGTTTCCGCACTCGCGACCATCGCTGTCAGGACATATTCCAGCTGGTCGTCGAAATTCTGGGTGATCGCCGACACCAGCACGCGGTCGAGCGCGACGCCGCCACCGACCAGCAGGATCAATATCCATGCGGCCGCGATGCCGATCATGCGCCGCGTCAGCGAGCCGGAACGGACGACCGTCTTGATATGCCCGGTTTGCAGTGGGACTTGCGCATCGCTGACGGGAGGGTCGGCTTCTACCGGAACTGTGTCCGGCCTGGCGCGACCCGCCTCGATATCAGCCACTGGGGTCATCCAGCGAATAGCCGAGTCCGCGGATCGTCGAGATCACGTCGGCGCCCAGCTTTTTGCGGATGCGCGTCACGAACACTTCGATGGTGTTCGAATCGCGGTCGAAATCCTGATCGTAGATATGTTCGATCAACTCGGTCCGGCTGACCACCTTGCCCTTGTGATGGAGCAGATAGCTGAGCAGCTTGTATTCCTGCGCAGTCAGTTTCACCGGCTCGCCGGCCAGAGTGACGCGGCCAGAGCGCGTGTCGAGGCGGACGTCGCCCGCGATCAGTTCCGCACTCGCGTTGCCAGCCGCCCGGCGGATGAGCGCGCGCAGGCGGGCGATCAGTTCTTCGGTCTGGAAAGGCTTGGCGAGATAATCGTCGGCACCCGCGTCGAGCCCGGCAACCTTGTCCGACCAGCTGTCGCGCGCGGTCAGGACGAGCACGGGGAAGGTCTTGCCCTCTTTCCGCCAGCGGTCGAGCACGGTCAGCCCATCGACTTCGGGAAGGCCCAGGTCGAGGATGATCGCGTCATAGGCCTCTGTCGTGCCGAGATAATGACCGTCCTCGCCGTCGGTCGCGAGATCGACCGCATAGCCGGTCGCCTCGAGCGTATTTTTGAGCTGTTGTCCAAGAGTCGGTTCGTCCTCGACGATCAAAAGGCGCATGCGGTTATCCTCTATCGAAACGAATTTGTGACAGGCTTAGAAGTCAATCGCCCGCGCGCGCAAGCACGGCGCCGGTGCGTCCATCGACGTCGACCCAGATGACCGAACCGCCACGCATGAATTTCAGGCGGTAACTGGCCGCATTGCCGTCGAATTCGGCGCCGATATAGTCGGCACCGCGCGCCTTCATCCGGGGCACGATGCTGTTCTCGATCTGGCGCAGCGACTTCAATTCGCCGTCGCGGCGGCCCTGATAGGCCTGGTCCTGGTCGCCGCGCGCAGACCATTGCGCCGCCACCGGCGGGGCCGCGATCAGGAGCGCAACAGGAGCAAGCAGGACTGCTTTCATCGTCATCATCCGCACTTGCATAGGATCAAGGCATTGAACAGGCCGTGAATGGGGCGGTAGGGGCTAATGATGGCTGCACCCGTTCTCGCATATGAAAATCTCGGCGTTATCCAGGGGAGCGGCTGGCTGTTCCGCGGGCTCGACCTGTTCGTGGGGCCACGCGACCGGCTGGCGCTGATCGGTCGGAACGGCGCCGGAAAGACGACGCTGTTCAAGCTTTTGGCGGGGCAGATCGACGCCGACGAAGGACGGCGCACCATCGTGCCCGGCACACGCGTCATCCTGCTCGAGCAGGAACCGGCGCTGACCGGATTTGCGACGCTGCGCGATTACGCGACCTCGGGTGGCGTCGCGGCGCATGAGGTAGAAGCGATTGCCGATCAGATCGGGATCGACCTGTCGCGCGAATCGGCGACCGCTTCGGGCGGCGAGCGGCGCCGCGCCGCCATCGCGCGCGCTTTCGCGATGGAGCCCGACGTCCTGCTGCTCGACGAACCGACCAACCATCTCGACCTCGCGGCAATCGAATGGATCGAGGACTGGCTCAGCCGCTTTTCGGGTGCGTTCATCGCGATCAGCCACGACCGCACGTTCCTGACGCGGCTGACGAAATCGACGCTGTGGCTCGACCGCGGCAGCATCCGCCGCAAGGAAATCGGCTTCGGCGGGTTCGATGCGTGGACCGAAGCCGTTTATGCCGAGGAAGCGCGCAATGCCGAGCGGCTCGACGCCAAGCTGCGCCTCGAAGAGCACTGGCTGCTCCGCGGCGTCACGGCCCGTCGCGCGCGCAACGAAGGCCGCAAGGCCAAGCTCATGGAGATGCGCGCGACGCGGGCGGCGATGATGGGGCCGCAGGGCACGTCGAAACTGTCGATCTCGACCGACGACGTCCGTACCAAGTCCGTGATCCGCGCCGAGCATGTGACCAAGAGCTTCGGTGACCGGACCGTCATCAAGGACTTTTCGCTCCGCATCCAGCGCGGCGACCGCATCGGCGTGGTGGGCAGCAACGGCACGGGCAAGTCCACGCTGCTGAAGCTGTTGACCGGCGAACTCGAGCCCGATTCGGGAAAGGTCACGCTCGCCAAATCGCTCGACAGCGTGATCATCGACCAGCAGCGTAGCCTGATGGCGCCGGAGAAATCCGTGCGCGACGTGCTGACCCAGGGCGGCGACTGGATCGAGGTGCAGGGCGTCAAGAAGCACCTGATCGGCTATCTCAAGGACTTCCTGTTCGACCCCGGCGTCGCCGATGCGCCGATCGGCAGCCTGTCGGGCGGCGAACGCTCACGGCTGTTGCTCGCGCGCGAATTCGCGCGGCCGTCGAACCTGCTGGTCCTCGACGAGCCGACCAACGACCTCGACCTCGAAACGCTCGATTTGTTGCAGGAAGTGATCGCCGACTATGACGGCACCGTCCTTATCGTCAGTCACGACCGGGATTTCCTCGACAAGACGGTAACAGTGACGCTGGGCCTCGACGGGTCGGGCAAGGTCGATGTGGTTGCGGGCGGCTATGCGGACTGGGAGAAGCGGCGCACCGTTCGTGCTCCGGCGAAGACCGGAGCCCCGTCGACCAAAACAGCGCCCGCGTCTCCAGAACTCCGGCCTTCGCCGGAGCACAAGTCGAAAACCAAGCTCTCCTACAAGGACCAGCGCGACTACGACCTGCTACCCGCACGCGTCGAGGAACTGGCCGCCACCATCGCGCGTGACGAAGCAGCGCTTTCGGACGGCGATCTCTACACCCGCGATCCGAAACGGTTCGATGCGCTGACCGCCGCCATCGCCAAGGCGCAAAACGAAAAGGACGCGGCGGAGGAACGCTGGCTGATGCTCGCCGAACAGGTCGAGGGTTAGGCGGGAACCGTCAGCCGCGCCTTCATCTGGTCGAGCAGGCGTTGCCCCCAATGCCACGATCCAAGCTGCGACTGGGCATTGATGTGCCCCATTTCCCCCGCGTCGATCAATTCGCTGCCCCATTCGCTGGCAAAGCGCGAGCCGCGGCCGAAGCTGACGTAAGGATCGTTCGAACTCGCAACCAGGATCGACTGGAACGGCAGCCGTCCCCGCGCAATCAGGCCGAAGCGCCGGATGCCTTCGATCGCGCCCTCCTGCGCGGGATCGCAAGGGGCGACCAGCAGCGCACCGATCCGCGAATCGCGCGCCCGCGTGCTGAGCGTCGCCCAGGCGCCCACAGCCAGGCAGCCGAGGCTGTGCGCCACGATGACCACCGGACCGGAAATCGACGCAACCGCCGCATCGATCCGCGCGATCCACGACAGCGGATCGGGGTCGTCCCAATCCAGCTGTTCCACGCGCGAGCAATCCACCCGCTCTTCCTCCCAGCGAGTCTGCCAATGGTCGGGGCCCGATCCGTTCAGCCCCGGAACAATCAGAACATGTGCGGCCATAACACCTCCGTTTGCCACCGTCGCGCCTGCGAGAGGTGGTCCACCGGGCCAAGATCCCGGCGGACCACAGGCAGGGCGCGATAGGGAGCCAGCGCCAACGATTCGGACGTTAAACCCGAGTCGTCCAGTGGAGTATCGAAATCGACTTTGGCAGGAACAAGGCAAACTTCGGCAAGACGGGCAAACGGCGTGCCGAATTGAATGGCCGGGTCTTACGGAGCGGACTGGCGGGTCCGGGCGCCATGGCCCGGAAGGATCGTTTCAAAATCGATCGCATCGGCCATCGCCAGATACCCGGCCCGATTCGGATGCAGTTGGTCGCCCGGCCCACCGATCGTGCTGTTCGGCACGAATTCCGGCTTCAGCTTGCCTGACTGCGGATCGAGGACAGCGCGTTCGAAATCGACATAGGCATCGAATATGCCACCCGCGCGGATGGCGGCGTTGACGGTTTTCCGTTTCTCGTCGGTTTCCGGCAGGCCCGAATTCCCTTTCGAACCGATCGACGGCGTGATGGTTGCGCCCACGACCCTGACACCGGGGATCATCCTGCGCAACCTGGCGACGCCATCGCGAAAGCCGGTAAGCACCGTTTCTGCAGACGCCGGATTGTCCTTGCGCGACAGGTCGTTGATCCCCTCGAACCATATGACCGTCGTCACACCGCTCAACGACGCCACGTCGCGCTCCATGCGGTGGAGCGCCGACGGGCCACCGCCGAAGGGCGCCGCCACGTCATAGGTTTCCGGGCCGGTGACCTGGTTGCTGCCGATACCCGCGTCCACGATGGCGACGCCGTTCGGAAACCGCGCCGAAAGCCGTCTTTGCAACGCATCGGGCCAGCGATCATCCCCGTTGAGCGTGCTTCCGGAGCCATCGGTAATCGAGTCCCCGAAACAGACCACGAGCGGCGTCCTGGCCGGCAGGTCCATGTCGATCGCGTTCAGGAAGAACCAGCCCGTCGTCGATGTGGCGAACCCCTGTTCGCTGTCCTCGCCGCTTCGCGATGCCGATTGCGGCGCGCCCACATATGACGTCTGCATGGCCTTCGCATGCCAGGTCATCGGTCCGCTGCTGCCGACCACGTGAAAGGAAACCGCCAGCTTGCGCCCCGCGAGTGCCGCCTGGCCCGTTGCACTGAATGGCAGCGTGACGACGTCGCTCCATAGGTCCGCACCGGGCGGAACGATCACATCCTTCCGTCCTGCAAACAGCAAGGGCGTGTTCGTGCCGGGCACGACCGCTCCCGCCGACGACTGCAGGCCCACGAACAGGTCACCGAATTTGACGGGGCGAGTGCCGAAGGCGTTGCTGAACCTGAACCGGGCACGCCTGCCCCAAATCGTCGGGCGGACGATCATCCGGAAGGACTGGTCCCTTGCACCCACAACGGGATCTGGAAATGCGAAACTCTGGTCCGGCAACGCGACCACGGCACCCGAGGGGAATGGCCCTTGCGACGACGCGGCCCAGCTCGTGACCCATCGGGATCGCGGTGCGGCGGCGAGTGCCGGGATCGGCAGCGCGGCAACCGTCAGTCCGGCGATCGCGTGCCGCCTCGTCCAGCCTTCTCGCAAGTGTTCGCCGGTTTCAGCATCGTGCATCTTGCCGCTTCCCCAGTTGCGCTTTGACAGCCGTGTTTCGCGAGTTAATCGAGACAGGAGCCGACCTCGTTACACGGGCAAAATTGCATTATCAAAAATAGGAATGCAACACATGCCGTCGATTGTCCGTGACTGAGATGGCTGGCAGGGTCTTGCGTCCTAGAAGGGGTGATCGATGAAGAATGTGCTGATCGCGTTGGCCGTCACTCTCGCTGCGACACCTGTTGCCATCCCTGCGGCCGAGCCTGCACCGCGCAGGGACCAGCTAGCCTTTCGCGACCTCTACAAGGAACTGGTCGAAACAGACACATCGGTCGCAACCGGAAGTTGTACTGCCCTCGCGGATAAGATCGCTGCCCGGTTCAAGGCTGCGGGATTTGCGGACAGCCAGCTGACGCCGTTCAAGGACGAAAAGCTTCCACTGGATGGCGGTCTGGTCGTGACGATGCCGGGCTCTTCGACGGCGGCAAAGCCCATGTTGCTGATCGGCCACCTCGACGTGGTCAATGCCCGGCGCGAGGATTGGGAGCGCGACCCGTACAAGTTCATCGAAGAGGGCGGTTATTTCTACGGACGCGGCACGTCGGACATGAAGGTGCTGGATGCGATCTGGATCGACACGCTGATCCGGTACAAGACCGAGGGATATCGTCCCAAGCGCACGATCAAGCTGGCGCTGACCTGCGGCGAGGAATCGGGCGCCCGCATGAACGGCGTCCAATGGCTTGCCGAACACAAGCCAGAACTGATTTCCGCCCAGTTCGCGCTGAATGAAGGCGGCGGTGGCGACACCGACGGCCATGGCAAGCTGGTCAGCCAGACGATGCAGGTCGGCGAGAAATCCAACCGCAGCTTCGAGGTGCAGGCGACCAATCCCGGCGGCCACAGTTCGATCCCGGTCGACGACAATGCGATCTACGAGCTGTCGGACGCTCTCGTCCGCGTGCGCGCCTATAAATTCCCTCTCCGTTTCAACGACACCACCCGGGCCTTCTTCGCCAAAGCCGGTCCGGCGCGCGGCGATGATATCGGTACAGCCATGGCAAGCCTCGCCAAGGATCCGGCCGACAAGGTTGCGGAAGCCAAAGTCTCGACCGACCGCACGTTCAATTCGATGCTGCGGACGACTTGTGTTGCGACGATGCTGGAGGGCGGGCATGCGCCGAACGCCCTGCCGCAACGGGCCAAGGCGACGATCAACTGCCGGATCATACCCGGTGAGGACGCGGATACGACCCGTGCTGCGCTGATCAAGGCGATCGGCGACCCGAAAATCACCGTGACGATGGTCGGGCGGTTACGGCCCATCGCCGTGCCGCCGCCACTCGATCCGAAACTGATGGGTCCGGCCGAGCGGCTGGTTGCCCGCTACTTCCCGGGCGTCCCCTTCCTGCCCAGCATGTCGACGGGCGCGACCGACGCGACCTACCTCGCGCCGATCGGCATCCCGACCTATGGCATACCCGGCCCATGGGGTGACCCAGACGGCAATGGCGCGCATGGCCTGAACGAGCGTCACGCCGTCCGGTCGGCGTATGTATCCCGCGATTTTCTCTACGACCTCGTGAAGGCATATGCGGATCAGCCGTAAATCTGCATCCAGGTCTGGATGAACGATTCCCGCGACGATCCGGATAGCGACCTGATCGCAGCGGCAGTCGGAGGTGATCGCGCCGCGTTCGAGGCGCTTTTGCGGCGGCATTACGGACGGATCCACAGCCTTGCCTGGCAGCTGACCGGCACGCGTACCGACGCTGACGACATTGCGCAGGACGTTTGCTGCACGCTTGTCGAAAAGCTCGCGGCTTTTCGCGGCGAGGCGAAGTTCACGACCTGGTTGTGCGGCATCGTCGTCAACGCGGCTCGCGATTTCCGGCGGCGGCGGCGTTCCTTCGGCGCATTCGTTGAGCGGCTCACGATATTCTCCGGGCTCGCCCAGAAGCCTGACGGCCGCGATCTTCACGATGCGATGTGGGTGAAGAGCGCCGTCATGCGTTTGAAGCCGGCCTATCGCGACACGGCGATCCTGGTCGCCGGGCAACAGCTCACCCATGCGGAAACCGGCGAAATCCTGGGGATTTCCGAGGCAACTGTTTCCTGGCGCATGCACGAGATCCGCAAGATGCTCAGTCTCGATCCGGACGCGGAAAAGAGCACCGCCTAAAAAATTTCACGATGGTCCCAAGGATTTCCGTGGCGGGCGCGTCCCAGTCAAATGCGGCCAATGGTGTGCCGCGGATTGGGAGGAATGCCATGCCCCGCTTTTCTACGTCTTCTGCCCTTGCCCTGTGCCTGATCGCAACGCTGGCCGCATGTTCGAAAACCGGCGGCGATCAAATCGCCGGACCGGCCAGCGTCCCCGCCCCGTCCGAAACCGATTCGGCGGACTCGATTGTCGTTACGGCAATGCACTCCCCTGACTCTGCGCTGCGACGGGCGCGGGAGCCGTCGCCCCCGGGCATCGTCGCGCCGCCTCCACCCGCCGTGGTCATGGGGAACACAGGGTATGCCGCGCGCATGGTTTCACCGATCATGGAGCCGCGCATGCCAATGCCGCCCCCTGTCGGCCGCGACCGCTTCACGACCGTTTCCCAGAACCCGTTCAAGGTCTCGATGGAAGAACCTGTCTCGACCTTTTCGATCGACGTGGACACCGCTTCCTATGCGTTCGTGCGCGCGTCTCTCAACCAGAACACGCTTCCGCAAAAAGCAGCGGTGCGGACCGAGGAAATGGTCAATTATTTCCCCTACGACTACCTCTCGCCGCGGACGGCCGCGGAACCGTTCGCCAGCAATATCGCGGTGTTCCCGAGTCCCTGGTCCGCGAACCGCAAGCTCGTCCGCATCGGTATCAAGGGGTATTCGATCCAGCGGGCGACCCGGCCCCGCGCCAATCTGGTGTTCTTGATCGACACCTCGGGATCGATGCAGGCGGCCAACAAATTGCCGCTCGTCCAGCAATCGCTCGCCATGCTACTGGACCAGTTGCGCCCGGACGACAGCGTCGCGATCGTCACTTACGCGGGCTACGCGGGAACGGCGCTCGCTCCGACTCCTGCCAGTCAAAAGGCGAAGATCCGCGCCGTGATCGACGGCCTTGGGGCTGGCGGAAGCACCGCGGGCGCCGAGGGTATCCGGCAGGCCTATGCGCTTGCCGAACGCAATCTGGATCCCGCGGGCGTCAATCGCGTCATCCTGGCGACCGACGGCGATTTCAACGTCGGGATCACCAACCAGGACGAGCTCAAGGGCTTTGTCGAACGCGAACGCGGCAAGGGCGTTTTCCTGTCGGTGCTCGGCTTCGGCATGGGCAATTACAACGACGCCCTGATGCAGACGCTCGCGCAGAACGGAAATGGCGCGGCAGCCTATATCGACACCATCGGCGAGGCGCGGAAGACCCTGGTCGAGGAGGCCAGTTCCACCCTTTTCCCGATCGCAAAGGACGTGAAGATCCAGGTCGAGTTCAATCCGGCGACCGTCGCCGAATATCGGCTCATCGGATACGAAACCCGCATGCTGAACCGCCAGGATTTCAACAATGACAAGGTGGACGCGGGCGATGTCGGTTCCGGCCAGACCGTAACCGCGCTCTACGAAATCGTACCTGTCGGCGCACCCCGCACGATGGACGGCCGCCGCTATGCCACGCCGTCACCGATCGCGGCCGGCGGCGGCAGCGAATACGGCTTCGTCAAGATCCGGTACAAGCTGCCGAAATCGGATACGAGCCGGCTGATCTCCGCGCCGATCAGCCGGGTTTCGGAATTCGGCCGTTTTGCGGATGCTCCGCGGGACGCGCGCTTCGCAACCGGAGTGGCTGCCTTTGCAGAATTGCTACGCGGCGGCCGTTATACCGGGTCGATGACGTATGACGATGTGCTGCGCGTCGCACTGGAGGCGCGCGGCGACGACGCATTCGGTTACCGGTCCGAGTTCATCCAGATGGTTCGCGCGGCAAAACTGGCGCCATCGTTGCCGGGCTAGGCATTCGACGGGCCAGCGCGCTAGGTATAAGGCCGGATGATGTATTTCACCGTATCCCTTGCGACCTTCGCGCTGGCCCGGCGTTTCGGTGCATACGGGTTCGAGCAGGCATCCGGATGAAGGCGGACGACGATATCGCAGCCCTGCTGCCCGAACCGCCACCACATGCACCGGCACCACGGGAAGCGGCGATCGGCACGGCGCTCCGGCGTTTCGACGGGGACGCCGCTCCGCAACATACTGCACGACCGCCTTCAACCCGAAAGCCGTTGCTGAACCGGCCACAGGTCGGCCTTCTGGTCAGTGCGGCGCTGGTTGCCGTGATCGGCCTGCCCATGGCCTGGGTCTCGGTTCCGCACCAAGCGCCTCGGGGCAACGCGCCGACGGCAACCGACACCGCTTATGTCGAGAGGACGCCATCGGGTTCGACTGGCGCACAAACCGCTCCGCAGGAACCGCCGAAGATCGTCATCTCCTCCAACGATGCCGTACGGCAAGCAACACCGCCTGCCGCATATGCACCGCCACCCGGAATCGTGCCGCCCGCTATCATGCCACCGGGAGTCGTATCGCCACCGCCGCCTGCGGTTGTGACGCCACAGCCGATGGCGGATCGCGCGGAGTCCCAGAAAGCCCAGGACCAGTTCGCACGTACGAACACGCCGACCGTACAGGCTCGCGCGCCTGCACCTTCGCCGCCATTGGCGCGATATGCGGAAGAGAGTGACGACTCGTCGATCGTCGTGACCGGTGCGTATCGGGCACGCGCGCGACCCGTTCCACGGGGCGACTGGAATGCCTGTACGGTGAGCGATCCCGCGCGAAGCCTTCGCGGCTGCCAGGGTCTGATAAGCCCGGGCCGCAAGGGGGTGCGTGGGCAAGCTGAGGCATTGGTCGCGGACGGACTGTCCCAGGCTTGGCTGGGCGACGACCATAGCGCGATCGCGACATTCGACCGCGCGATCGCGACCGATCCCCGGTCGTCCATCGCCCATCTCAACCGCGGACTTGCCTACCGGAACCAGGGCAACCTCGATCGCGCGATCGCCGACCTGGATCTCGCGATCAAATATGCGCCGGGCGAGGCGCGCGGCTATTACAACCGCAGCCTCCTGTTGCGTCAGCGGGGAGATGTCCGCGCCGCGAAGTCGGACGAGGGTCGAGCGATCGAACTCGATTCACGCTATGCCGAAATCCTGCGCTAGCGCGCCGGAACCGGTTGCTCTCAATATTCGAATGTAACCGACGCCTTCACCGTCCGTGGCGATCCCTGGAGCAAATATCCGCCGAATGCCGAATACCAGTAGCTGCGGTCGTCGATATTTTCGGCACTCAACCGGAAGGTGATCGGATGATCGCCGACGACGGCGACGTATCGCGCGCCCAAGTCGAAACGGGTCCAGCTGGGCAGCGTTTGCAGGCTTGCCGTCGTGCTCGGGATATTGATCGCCTGTTCGCCGGTCACGACGACGCGGCCGGTCAGCGTCATCTGCTTGATGAACGGCGGCACGATTTCGACGCCGAAATTGACCTGGTAATCGGGAACGCCGATCGCTTTCTTACCGTCGTTGGTGCCGTTCAGCGACTTGGTGATCTTGGCGTCGTTGACCGTGAAGCCGCCGATGAAGCGCAGCCATTTGGTCGGTTCGCCATTTGCGGTGATCTCGACACCCTGATTGGTCTGCTCGCCGTCGACCACGAACGTCGATAGCCCGCCAACAGGTGCCGTCGTCAGAAACGAACTGGGCTGCTTGGTCTGGTAGACCGCGATCGTGCCGGTAAGGCCGCGCACCGCAATCTTGCCGCCGATTTCATACTGCACCGACTTGAACGGCGCGAACACCTGTCCCGGGTTGGTGACGTTGGTCAGCGGCGCGACCGGTCCCTGCGCCAGTCCTTCGATACGGTTTGCGTAGAGCGAGATCGTGTCCGTCGGCTTGACGATGACGCCGACGACCGGCGTCGTTTCCGATTCGTCGTAGTGTGCCGTGACGACGAACGTGCCGCGATTGTAGTTATCGACGACGATATTCTGGCGGCGCGCACCGAGCGTCACCTGGATACGATCGTCGAGGAAGCCGATGGTATCGGAAATGAAGCCGCTGGCGAATGCGCCGGTGCTGACGCGCGGCAGGACGGTCAGGCTTCCGCCGCTGGCCGGAAGGGTGACGTTCGCAGGCTGCGGAACGATCGTCGCGTTATAGAGATTGGTGCAGAACGACGTCGTCGTCGCGGCAGGAATGCCGCAGCCGGTACGCTGCGCGAGTGTGAAAGCACCGAAGGAGAACGAGTTGCGGTTCTCCGTATAAACGACCGAGCCGCCGACATTGAACTCGTGGCTGATGCCGCCCGTCCTGAACTTGCCGCGAATGCCGATCTGGCCCGCTTCGTTATTGTCTTCGCGCGGGACAAAGAGCCGCGACTGTGTCGATGAGCCAGTTGTCGGGTCCACCACTGTCAACGTCGAATAATCGCCGTTCTCCTCGCCGTCCCGGAAGCCACCGGCGATATAGGCCGTGATGTCCGGAGCCAGGTCGACCTCGATCCGTGCCAGCGCATAAAGGTCGCGCAACTGGGTATAGGTCCACGGCTGGCCATAGTTGTAGGTCGAGCGCGGCGGTGTCGGCACGGCGATGTTCGCGTTCAGGCGAACGGTCGGACGGCTCCAGTTCGCACGCTGGTCTTCATAACCCACGTCGAGCATGATCCGAGCGGGCCCCGAACGGAAATCGAAGCTGGCGCCCGCGACAGCGACATCGCGCCCCTCATTGTCGACTGCGGTATTGCCCGACCTGTAAACGCCGTTCATGCGGATGCCGAATTGCTTTTCGTCACCAAAGCGCGTGCCGACATCGACGTTGCCGCCGAAGATGCTTTTCGCGCCATAGCTCGCCGTCGCGCGCATCAATGTCTTCTGCGCGCGCTTGGGCGTCAGGTTGATACCGCCGCCGATGGCTGATCCGCCCGGTGCCGCACCGAACAGGAACGCGCTCGCGCCGTTGAGCACCTGGACGCTTTCGTAGAGTTCCGGAGAGACCAGCTGGCGCGGCGTGATGCCGTAGAGACCGTCGATCGACACGTCGTCGCCACTCAGGGCAAACCCGCGGATCACGAACAGTTCGGACTGGTTGCCCGATCCATAGGTGGTCCGCACCGACGGGTCGTTCTCCAGCACATCACCGATGGTTTCCGACTGCTGGTCGAGGATCAGCTGCGCGGTGTAGCTTGTGATGTTGAAGGGCGTCGACAGGGCGTCCTTGTTGCCGAGAATGCCGACGCTGCCGTCGCTCACCACCTGCTTTTGCGCCTGCTGGGCCGTGACGATGATGTCCGCATCGCCCTTTTCCTGTGCGATGGCGGGCGAAGTGAAAAGGAACGTCGCAGCCAGTGCTGCAATGCTGGTTCCATTGATGACGGCTGCGCGCATGTCTCTATCCCCGTTTGTCCGTGTCGCCGACGCGCCGCTTTGCTTCGTCATCGGCTTTCCTCCCCGTCCTCAGGGGAGAGTGCATATCGTCGCTCCGGAACTAGGACCGGAAAACATCCAGTTTATCCGAAGTTGAGGGGACCAAGCCTCGCCGCAAATGCGTCAACCGAAACGCTGCCGCCCGCCGACGATGGTCCGCAGCACTTTTGCCGCAGTGATCTTCTCCGGATCGATCGCGAAAAGGTCCTGATCGAGAACGACAAAATCGGCGAGGAACCCCGGCGCGATGATGCCGAGACGGTTCTCCTCGAACCCCGCATAGGCGGCTTCGCGCGTGTAGCCTGCCAGTGCCTGGGCCAGCGAAATCCGTTGTTCCGGGTACCAGCCTCCGGGATTTTTACCGTCCAGGGTTTCACGCAAGATCGCCGCCTGCAGGCCTGTCATCGGGTCGAGTGGCGCCACCGGCCAGTCCGACCCCAGGCAGACATGGGCGCCGGAGGCGACCAGCGAATGAAATGCGAAGGTCCGCGTCAACCGCTCAGGACCGATACGGTTTATCGCCCAGCGACCGTCGTCGATCGCATGATATGGTTGCACCGACGCGATGACGTTCTGCCGTGCAAATCTTGGAATTGCGGCCGGGCTGAGCGACTGGGCATGTTCGATGCGGAACCGGCGATCGCGCGTGCCATTGGCGGCTGCGACCTCGGCAAGCACATCGAGCACCTCGTCATTTGCCTCGTCGCCAATGGCGTGCGCGGACACCTGGAGTCCCGCCTTGTCGGCACCGCCGATCCAGTCGCGCAGGTCGCTGCGCTTCAGAACGGCTATGCCATGTGTCGACGGATCGTCGAGATATGGTTCGTAGAACAGCGCGGTTCGCGATCCCAGCGACCCGTCGTAAACCGCCTTGGCAGCACCCCAGCGCACCCAATCGTCCCCGCGCCCTTCCGCTTTCACCAGGGCAACCGTGCGTTCCCAGTCGGCGATCGGCGTGAAGGAATAAAACCGCATGCCGGTTTCGCCGCGTGCGCGAATGCGCCGCAACGCATGGTGGGTGACCCAGTCGACATCTGTATTGTGGATGTGCGTCACACCCTTGCTCAGCCCGAGTTCTATCCCCTTCCTGACCGCCAGATCGACCTGAGCATCGCTGGGTTTCGGAATGGCCCGCGTGGCAAGCGCACGCGCCGCATCTTTCAGGACGCCGGTCGGCTCTCCGCTGGCATCGCGCACGATGACGCCGCCTTCGACGTCGGGCGTATTGCGGTCGATCCCCGCCAGCCGCAGTGCCAGCGAATTGAGGAACAGCATGTGCAGGTCGTAACGGATGACCGCGACGGGCGTGTCCGGCGTGACGGCATCGATCCACTGGCGCGCAGGCAACTCGCCGCCCCAACGGTCCGCGTCCCAGTTTCCGCCCTCGAGCCACTGCCCCTTGGGCAGGGCCGCCGCCGCCGCAGCGATCCGCCGTACGAACTCCTCACGCGTATTGGCGTCCCGCAGCGACGGCCGCGACAGCATGAGCGAGGCACGGGTGAAATGCGTATGGCAGTCGTGCATCCCGGGAACGACGAACGCACCCTGCAGATCGATAACACGTGTGGCCTTGCTCGTGCGCGCGCGAACCTGCGCCGTGCCCAGCGCGGCGATACGGTTCCCGATCGTCCCGATCGCGTCGGTGCGATCCTCAGAACTGCGCCCGGTCCAGGTCCGGGCATTCACATAGGCGACGTCCAGAGGGGGCGCTGCCGCGCCTGCGCGCGTTGCCAGGAAAGCGGCAGTTCCGCCCATGAATTGGCGACGGTGTATCATAACCGCTTCGCCTATTTGCCTGGCTTTGGATTGTCCGCACGCCATTTATCGAGTTTCGCAAGCCACTGCGCTGCGCTCAGCGGGCCGTAAGCCTTGCTATCGGTGTGCGATGCGATCGTCTCGCGGATTGCGAGGAAATAGGCCGGACCGCTTTCCATGTGCAGTTCCTTGCGCTTGGCATCCATCGCCGCCTGTTGCGCAGGCGTAGGCTTGAAGCCGGTCACCGGTTTGAACAGCAGGACGTCCCAGTCGTCGCCATCCTGATGCACGAATATCTGGATAGGCGGCTGCCCGGCCACTGCCGATACCTGATCGGCACGGGCGATACGCCGGATAAAATCTTCCTGCTTGCCGGGGGCCAGTTTGAAGATTTCGAACCAGGCTTCCGGCCAGGGCGCTTCGGCGGCCGGTTTGGCTGGAGCCGGTGCAGCAGTCTGCGCGGACGCGGCAGAAGCTAGCAGCGATACCGCCAGCGCCATTCCGAATACGATCTTCATGATGGTTCTCCCTATTCTCCCGGATGGGTTGTTCCCCTGCACAGGACCCGGAAAAACATCCAGTTTTGCCTTTATGACTGGTCCAAGGGGCGCGCGGCCGATGCGAGGACACCGAGCGCACTTTGCGCCTCATGCTCGGTAAGGCTCGCGAATCCGACACGAAGGCCCCGCTCGGCATCCGGACTCGTCATGAAGGATGCTGATGGCGCGAACCGCAATCCGTGTTCGGGACCGCGTTTTTCGACACGATCGAGATCCGCGGGATTCCGGAAGCGCAGCCAGAATGCGAGTCCTCCATCGGGCATCGCATAGTCCACCAGGTCGCCGAGCGAATGATCGAGCGCCACCGCAAATGTCTCGCGGCGTTTTGCATAGACCTGCCGCACCTTGCGCGCGTGGCGCCGCAATTCGCCGCTGGTGATTAGTTCGGTCGCGGTATCCTCGGTCAGCGTGTTGCCCATGCCGTCAATCAGCGAGACGCGGTGCGCGACCGCATCGATTACTTCTTCAGGAGCGGCGATATATCCGATGCGAAGGGCGGGGAGCAGCAGCTTCGACAGCGATCCGACATAGATGACGCGGCTGGGCGCATAGCCGGCCATCGGCAGCAGCGGCTGGGATTCGAAGTGAAATTCATGGTCGTAATCGTCCTCGACGATCGCAAAGCCGAACTGCCGGGCAAGCTCGATCAGGCGAAGGCGGCGTTCCGGACGCAGGGCGACGGTCGTGGGAAACTGATGGTGGGGCGTGACGAACACGGCCCGGACCGCGTGGCGTCGGCACGCCTGTTCCACGGCATCGATATCCATGCCTTCGCCATCGAGCCCGACACTCACGATCTTCGCGCCGCACGCCGCAAAGGCAGCGACAGCGGGTTCATAGGTCAGCGCCTCGACGATGACGGCATCCCCGGGACTGATGAGCACCTGCGCCGCCATGAAAATTCCGTTCTGGCTTCCGCGCGTGATGCAGATGTTCCTGGCGGTAACGGGCAGGCCGCGCTGAGTCTTCAGCATGACTGCTATGCTTTCACGCAATCCTTCCGAACCCCGGGGATCGCGATACTGCAGGCGATTGTCGCGCGAGGCGCGCTGCGTCGCCGAACGAAAGGCACGCGCCAGCAATTCTGCAGGGAAAAGCCGGCCATCGGGCGTCCCTTCGTCAAGCTTCGGCCCGTTCCCGCCCGGAAGTGCCAAAGGCCGTTCCGGCGGCGCCGCAAAGTGATAATCGGCTGTCACGCCGTGCTCGTCACTGGAAGATTGCACGCGGCCCGCTGCGCCACGGGCGGGCTCTGGCAGCGACGTCGAAACCATGGTGCCGCGGGTTCCCGCAGACGACAGCCAGCCCTGCGCGATCAGGTCTTCATACGCCAGCACCACGGTCTTGCGGTTGACGTTGAGCGCGTCCGCCAGTTCGCGGCTGCTCGGCAGGAATGTACCCGAAACCAGGCGTCCGCGCTCGATGTCGCGGATGAGCGCCTGGATGATCTGCATATAGACAGGAACAGACTTCGACTGTTCGATGCGGTCCCCGAGACTGACTTTCCACGGACGCAGCATGGATCTTGTTTGCCCTGAAATTTTTGCCGATGAAGGGGCCAAGTTACGATTTGCACTCCGGAGTGGCAATGGGAACGTTGGTCCATCCCGAATTTAACTCTTGGTGCTTGCCGCCGAACCAAGCGCCGCAGAAATATCTCTCCAGGATATGGGTTTTGGTGAAACGGATGATGGCGTGAGCGATATTTTCGAACAGTACGGCGTCGAAGATGTCCGCGATCTCATTCGCGAATATCCGCTGGCATGGGTTGGTGGCGAAGGCATGCGGGCCGAACAATACAGCCTGTTGCCATTGCTCGGCGAATACGACGAAGCAGGATCGCTGATCTGCCTGGTCGGGCACATGGCGCGCCGCAATCCGCTGTTTGCCGGCCTTTCGCAATCGTCTCGCGCAACCATCCTGTTTTCCGGGCCGAGCAGCTACGTCTCGCCGGAACATGCGGGATCACGCACCTGGGCACCGACGTGGAACTATGCACAGTTGCGCGTGGAGACCGAAATCCTGTTCGAGCCCGACCGCACGGAAGCCGCGCTCGACATGCTGACCGATGCGGTTGCCGACGGCAGCGGCTGGCGAAAAGAAGAGCTGGGGCCGCGCTATGCCGCGATGCTGGACGCCATCGTCGGCTTTCGCGCCACCGTGACAAAGGTGACGGGCAAGTTCAAACTCGGTCAGGACGAAAAGCCGGAGACGCTGCGCGCGATCCTTGCCAACCATCCTGACCAGGATCTGGTGCAATGGATGCGCCGGTTCAACAGGGGACGGGCATGATCGGTCACCGGATGCGATGGGCAATTACGGGCGCACTCGGCACATCGCTGTGCACCACATCGGTCGCGGCGACGAATTCACCGCCGACTGCAACGCCCGCGCAGGTTGCGCCCTGGCTCGTCGATCCGTTTCCCAGCACCTACACGCCCGGCCCGCGCACCGACATCCTCTTCCGTCACGCGACCGTGCTCGATGGTGCGGGCGGTCGTATCGACGACGGGGATGTCCTGATCCATGATGGAAAGATCTCTGCGGTCGGTCGTAACATCGCAAACCCCGGCGGCGTCCGCGAGATCGATGCGCGCGGCCGATGGATCACCCCGGGTGTCATCGACGTCCACACCCATGACGGAACTTACGTTCTTCCGCTGACGACCATCGACCGTGAAGCAGGCGACGTCGCCGAAAGCAGCGACGTCAATGTCGCCGACACCTGGATCGAAACCGCGGTGAACCCGCAGGACATGGCATTCTCCCGCGCGCTGAAGAACGGCGTGACGACGGTCCAGGTCCTGCCCGGGTCGAGCCCGATTTTCGGCGGTCGTGCGGTCACGCTGAAGCCGGTCCGCGCAACCACCGTCGCGGCGATGAAATTTCCGGACGCACCCCACGGCTTCAAGATGGCGTGCGGCGAAAACCCCAAGGAAAATGGCGCATCGACCCATCGCGGCCCGACCAGCCGTCAGGGCGTCATGACCTATATGCGAAAGGCGTTCACCGACGCGCAGGACGTGTTGCGCGACTGGGTCGGTCCGGACGGCAAACCGGGTCCGCGTAAAGGGCCAACTCCCGGCCGTCCCGCCGACATGAAGCGCGAAGCGCTGGCCGGGATCATGGCCGGGGACCTGCGCCTCAACATGCATTGCTATCGCGCGGACGATCTGGCCCGCATGATGGAAATGGCGCGGGAATTCGGCTTCCACGTCACAGCCTTTCACCACGCGACCGAGGCCTACAAGATTCCCGCGATGTTGCGTGAGGCCGACACTTGTGCCGCGGTCTGGGGCGACTGGTGGGGATTCAAGATGGAGGCGCAGGACGCCGTTCGGGCGAACGCGCCGATGCTCGACAGGGCGGGCGTTTGCGTGACGATGCACTCTGACTCACCGGCATCGGGCCAGCGGTTGAACATCGAGGCGGCGAAGGCCGCCGGCGCAGGGCGACGGATGGGCATCGACATCCCCCCCGAACGCATGGTCCGCTGGATAACCAGCAATCCGGCAAAGGTGCTGGGTCTCGGCAACCGGATCGGCACGCTTGCACCCGGCTACAATGCCGATGTCGTGCTATGGTCGGGCGATCCGTTCAGCATCTATACCAAGACGGATCTCGTGCTGATCGATGGTGCGATCGCTTCGGATCGCAATGCGCCGCCCGCTAGCCCCATATCCGATTTCGAGCTCGGACGCCGGGCGGTGCAGCAATGAGAATGCTCGCATTTATGCTGGCCGCAGCAGCGGCACCCGCCGCCGCAGCGCCGATCGCGATCGTCCATGCAGAGGCCTGGACGCTGACATCGGCAACGCCCGTGCGCGACGCAACTATCGTCATCGACGCCGGAAATATCGTGTCGGTCACGGCTCGCGGCGCCGTTCCGGCGGGTGCAACGGTGATCGACGCCGCAGGCAAACCGGTGACGCCGGGCTTCATCAATGCCGCGACGCAGGTGGGCCTGACCGAGGTTTCCTCCGCCAACGACACACGCGACACCGCATCGGTAAGCGAGGATGTGGGACCGGCGTTCGACGTGTCCTATGCACTCAACGGCAATTCGACACTCGTCGACCTCGCACGCGCCGATGGCCTTACCCGGACGCTCAGCTTCCCCGGCCCTTCGAGCGTCGCGCCATTTTCTGGCATGGCGGCGATGACGCGGCTGCGCGCCGGGGCGGACATTCTCGACAAGGCGCAGGCAGCGATGTTCGCCGTCATCGGCGGCGGCGCATGGGACAAGGGAGCGGATTCGCGCGGGGCGCAATGGAGCCTGTTGCGGGCCGCCCTCGACGAAGCGCAAAGCCCGACACCGGTGACGGGCGAGAAGCCCCTGCTCAACCGGCGCGACCTCGCGGCCATGCGGCGCGTGCTGGCCGGCGCGATGCCGCTCGCCATCGTCACGCATCGCGAAAGCGACATTCGTCAGACGGTAAAACTGGCGGCGCAATACCGGGTAAAGGTCGTGATCGTCGGCGGCACGGAAGCATGGCGAGCCGCCGACGTGCTTGCCGTCGCGCACATTCCCGTCGTTCTAGATCCGCTGGCTAATTTGCCCGTCACGTTTGATCAGCTCGGCGCGCGACAGGACAATGCGGCGATCCTGACGAAAGCCGGGGTTACCGTGGCATTCGGCCTGGTCGGCGGGGTGATCGAGCAGAACTATAACGCGGGGCTGGTCATGCGCGAGGGCGCGGGACTGGCAGTCAGCAACGGCATGTCGAAGATCGACGCCCTGCGCGCGGTTACGATCAACGCTGCCGCGATATGGGGCGGACGCGCGGCAACACTCGCCCCCGGTGCCGCCGCAGATCTGGTGGTCTGGGACGGTGACCCGTTCGAACCGTCGTCCGGCACCGTCGCGGTCATCGTCGAGGGAAAACAGGTCGGCATCACGACGCGGCAAACCGAGTTGCAGCGCCGCTACGCTCCCAAACCCGTCACGCCGTGATGCGGCCGGGCGCGATTGCGGCGACGGCGCTCGCGCTGCTGGCCTCGGTCGCTCAGGCGCAGGACACACGGCCGCAACAGCCCGCGGGGCAGACACTGCCGATCAAGCCGGCGCGGCAATTGCGGTTTACGACGACGACCGGGACATGGATGTCGCTCGACATCTCCCCCGACGGCCGCACGATCGTATTCGACCTGCTCGGCGATCTCTATTCCATGGCGGCGACCGGCGGTCGCGCCACGCGCATTTCGGGCGGCATTGGGTTCGACGCGCAGCCCGCGTTCGCACCCGATGGCGGCATGATCGCGTTCGTCAGCGACCGGTCGGGTGCCGAGAACCTGTGGATCGCCCGGCCGGATGGGAGCAACGCACGCCAGGTCAGCTTCGGCGACGACGATACCGTGCTCACCTCTCCCGCATGGAGCACCGACGGCAAGTCGGTCTTCGTCAGCCGGTTTCGCGCCGACCTGAACAATTACGAATTGTGGCGTTACGATCTCACCGGCGGCGCAACGCTGGTGGTGCCGGTCAAGGACGGCAAGGACCGTCATAGCACACTCGGTGCGGAGGCCACTCGCGATGGGCGCTATCTTTATTTCGCGCGTCAGAATGCCGCGCCCGTCGATGATGCGATTACGCCATGGACAATCGTCCGCCGTGACCTGAGGACAGGCGTCGAGACCATATTGATCGCGGGCCCCGGATCACGCGGCGCCGACAAGGAAGCGTTCTTTCGTCCTCTGCCGTCACCCGATGGGAAGCTGCTGGCCTATGCCATGCGCCGTGGCACACAGACCCAGTTGCGCCTGCGCGATCT
>APMI01008351.1_pt1 | contig 20860 bp, 21 predicted proteins | sample 667938 | NCBI WGS metagenome assembly APMI01 (sample SAMN01084076, study PRJNA167559) | wastewater metagenome | biome: Wastewater | place: Denmark: Ejby Moelle, Odense | collected 2011-11-28
TATATCTAGTTATGGACTATCTACCTGGAGGTGATCTAAGACACCATATAGCCAAAAAGCGAAGATTTACTTAAGAAGAAGCTAAGTTCATTATCGCCTGCATCTTCTTAGGGCTTGAATATATCCATAAAAAGAGCATTATTCACAGAGACATTAAACCCTAAAACTTAGTCTTGGATTAAAAGGGATACGTGCGTATCACCGACCTTGGAGTGGCTAGAAATTTTAGACCTAATAACTCTGCTGATACGAGTGGCACTCCCGGTTACATGGCTCCATAAGTTTTGTGCCGTCAGAATCACACTTTTTCAGTTGATCATTTTGCAATGGGAATCATAGCTTATGAATTAATGCTCCGTAAACGACCTTATTATGGACGCAACAGGAAAGAAATTAGAGATGAAATCTTAGCTCGTCAAGTCCAGGTCAAAAAGCACGAAATTCCTGAAGATTGGTCATTGGAGTCAGCAGACTTTATTAATCGACTGATCCAAAGAAAGCCCACAAGCAGGCTCGGCTATAACAGCTCGGATGAGATAAGAAACCACCCTTGGTTAAGACAGTATCCTTTAGATCGGCTGGAGAGAAAGTAGTTTCCATCTCCATACGTGCCCTAGCCGATAAACGAGCGTGCGTTCGATGAAAGTAAATTTTCATCATAAAATACTTAAACTCGTTAATTAATAATGCAGAATGAAATGCTACTGCGAGACCCTGAAGTGCAACGTAAATATTATCATATGCTTAGAACTGTTTGAGGGCTATGAGAGCATCCAGTCATGACCGTGAAGCTATACATGTGATTGATATTTTATTTTCTCGAGTGTTCAATTTGAATAAATATTTGTACTGTCAATGAGTGAAGCCAACGAGACAATATTTAATAACTGGAAGAGTTTCGTCTACACGGAAGCCGAGCGCATTGTGGATGCTAACCTAGCAGACGCTAAGTATGATTCCCTGCACAGTAAAGAGTGGGCAAACTTGATCTGCGAGCAGGTAAGCATGTAGATATGTAGATCATCGGCAAATTATCGGCTACCAATCACCATTTCAAATATATCGTGAACTGCATCATCCTAGCCGCTGGTAGCAATGGAATGGATGTCGCAGGACTTTGCTACTGGGACCAGGAAATGGACGGCTCAGTCACTATTAAATGGGACAACAAGAACATGACTTGCATTGTGAACATTTTTGGCTGTGCTGTGTGATTATATACAGTTATATACATCATCTTATTCATATCTTGGGGAATTAACATCCTTTCTTCACAATATTTTCTTTCTATGTCATTCGGATCAGCCGCTCCCACTTATCGCTTAGCTATGTTCGTTTGTCTTTTCGCAACAAGGGTAGCTAGATTAAAGAATTCGATAAGCGTGAAGAATTTGTAGGCTATTTCCGAGGCGATTTTGTGAACCCGCCTATATGCTCCAGCAACTTCCTGTTAAAGTACGACGACATTGAACTGTTCTTGGGGTGATACTTGCGGAAGTAGTTTTCGTACAGCACCTTAGAACCTTTCTCGCCGGTTTTGCTGAGGAAAAATTTACAATCTTCAAGGGTGAGGCTTTCCTCTGTAACCTTCTTCAGAGTCTCATGAATTTCCATATAAATAAAGCGATAGAAGTATTGATATTTAAAACAGACATCAAGAATCATTCAAAGATGAGATCGCCTGTTAAATCGAATTCTACTGTAGGGATCACGCTGGTGATGAATTTGAGGAAAATAAACAGTGCAAAGTGAGAACCAACTTTCTGGCCATTCTCTCTCATAGCATCAGCCATAGTTTTCAAAACATTGGCGTGTTTGCAAGGGTGTACTGTAGGCATCATCGCATTGTCCATGAAAGGGAACTTCTATATTGTGAGTGTCTTGTCTAGGTATTCTTTCTGAATGTCCTGCTTTATGTCTTCATTACTGACTGGCTTCCCGTTGAAGTCAGTAGCGCTGAAGAACATTCTAGGGGTGTGGTAGTACTCGTCATATATGATGTACATAGTATAGTACCTTAAGTCTTACTCCTTAGTTTCTTCTTATTTGGTTTGATTGGAGTGTAGCACAATAACCTCCTCACCGTCCTCACCAGTTATTTTTTACTATTCGCCAGTCTGTACATTGCTCACTCGTTTTCGACACTGTACCTTCTCCAAAACTAGGTACTGCTTTTTTTCATCTAGGTATTTAGAAACGAAGTTCGGATTTAGCGATGGCATCCATTTCCATCCTGAGCACACTTCCGTCAGTTTATCACCAGCTTTCTTAAATTACTCAGGAGACAATTTGCCATTTTCTTCGAACTGCTCAGTCTCGGGAGGCGCATATATTGCATTGGAGACACCCATTTTGATTTTGTTCAGACTGTTTTTTGCTGCTTACCACATTGATTAACTTGAAAGATTAAAATATTATAAACACACAAAATATTAAGTGTATAAAATATATCAGTTTTTTACTTTCTTAAGCCGTGACTACAACTACTTAATTTTTTCAGAAAAGTCCTGCTTCTTTTTGGGTTTTACTTTGAAGTTTCCGGGATCAAGGGTTTGTGTTGAATAAGGCGTTTGACTAACCAGTGAAGTGCTTTTTCCTCTAACATGCTCAGATTTTACTCTTTCATTCTATTAAATAGTTTACAAACTGTTTAAAAGTTTCAGTTATTGAATTTTCTGCTTTGTCTCTAAAAGCTATAAGTTATTTATTATTCTTTTCTTATCTTTAAAATTAAACAAAGGACTAGCCTTTGTAGAGGTATTCTGCTAAGGAATTGACTACAAACTTTTGTTTAATCTACTCCCTCTTCTCTAGGTAATGGGAGGCAAAAACTATTGATTTGTAATATCTGCTGCGTACCTTGAAGATAATTATACCTTATGCTAGGGTTTAAATGCATTAAATTTTATGTTTTGTTTCATACTTTATTTCATTTTGTTTTTGAAATCTTCTAAGCTTGAATCGTCATCGCTCAACTAAATTGAAGCGCCTGACAATTGCTAAAATGCCATTTTCTCCATCCGGCTCAGTGCCTGTTTAATCTTTCTATTTTCTTAAGCTAAAGTAAAAATATCTTTCTATTTTGAATCTGTTTGTGATTTAAGTTTACGATTCTCCTATTCAAGCTGACTTAGTTTATGCTATATATTTTTAGGAATTTCTTGCTTTTACTTCTCTTGCAATATTCTCCTGAGCTGCTACATTTCTTATTTTAATTTTTGGACGATATCAGCCTGATTCGAAATAAGACTTGGTTTGACTGAAAGTTTAATCTAAATTGTATTCAATGTACGTGCTGAGCTCTTTCAACGAATTTTAAAGTATTGAGCGTTTCATCTTTGTTCTTTGAGGAAGGTGATATTGCGCCCACTATGAATGTATTGGTATTTCCCATTAGTGACTATTGAAGTAAACGAGTCAGTTTTGACTATCTGAAAATAGAAGAGTTTTTAACAGACCCTTTCGATAAAGCATTGATAACTTTCCCTAATGTAGTTAAAGATAAGTTAATATTCTTCAATTCTTCTAAGTGTTAATTAGCCATCATATCGGACTTATGGATCCTCTCTGAGCCCGCCAAGTCACATAAGTTAAATCTGGTTCTCTTTGTTAATCATTAGCATACTGAATATGACCCATTGTCATTTGATTTAGTTGATTCAAGTAAGATTTGGAAAATAGTATGCGATCTGCTACTCTTTGCATTCATTGAGGTTTGGCGGATAAACCTATTTTTCTCTCCTCGTTTCATGAGTTATAGACAATCAGTATACTCTTGAACTTGAAATTACCCAAGCCCTTACACAAAAATTCCTTAGAACTTGGATTCATGAACACTGAGTGCATTTGGGATCGGCGAGTCCTAATTTATAATATAAAATACTTGCAGTAGATCATATACCTTTTAGTTGTAGATCTGTAAGAATGAGCAAAACACATTAAACTACGCCTGTCGTTGCTTTAAGCACTCGAAGAGCCAATGAGCTGATCGAGGTATTAATCCCGCATAGTTGTCATCACTTGCTATATCAGTCAAAGGAGTGTTCTGCTTGCTACCTTTCTTGCTAACTTCTAGGAAGTTGTTTTCGTAGTCTCTTCCAAACATGGTATATGTTTTGCCGGACCCTGTCTGACCGTAAGCAAAAATAGTCAAGTTAAAGGATTCAAGTATTTTATTGATGTATGGCTGAATATTGGAGAACATTTATTTCTGAGTTTTGTTCTCACCTACAATTTTATCGAATTTAGTCTCAATTTGATTATATTGATCGATGTAAATAGTCACTGATTGTTCCTAAGTTAACATTAAAGTACATTTGCAGCTATAGAAACTATGTTACTCGTGTTGTCCTCAATGCTAATAAGCGGACGCACTCTTACTATTACTTTAACAGCGCTGTCGGTTTTCTATTTATTATTATCACTTTTTTGCATAAAAATAATAACTTTTGCTTTGTATATTATACTCATTAGATACTTAATAATGTTTATTTGAGTTTAAATCATGTCATTTATACTTGACTTGCAATTCTTCCCATTGTTTCTTGTACTGCGCCAGTATATTCTTATTTTCTTCTCCCTCGACTGCCTCTGCCAGTTTGGCTTCGATCATCTCACGAATTTGGGACACAGCATCGTCTTTGTCCTCGATGATCTGCTTCTGCTTTGTGAAGAAAATGTAGGAGTCTAGAATGTTGAAGAACAAGTTCAGGTTACCGATTGATTGTCCAACACATGTGTTTGCTAGTTTCGCGCATCTTTTGAGGATCTAGTGGATTCGAGAAGCATCAGCCTATATTATAATTAGTATATACCTGAGGATTTGTGAATAAGAAGCAACAGCTCAGTAGCACTTGGCATTGCTCATTTTTCTTCAAGATTTTTGAACAGTAAGAAGTAATATTTGACAACAGAATATCGTAGTTTTCAGTTGTTAAGCAGGTTAGTTTCATGCACGCGTTGATGATAAGTAACAACAAAGCCTGCTTTGATCCAGAATCGGACACTTGTGACTCATAAAGTAGAAGGCACTCTGATGCTGTCTCATAAGTGTACTCGTCATAAGCTTTCTGAGTATCAATTCTGTTGATTGTAAGAAGTAGCTCCAGATACAATTTAATAGCAAGTACTGGGTTAATGGCTCCCATCTTCTCAATCAAGTTTCTTGACAGCTCAAATATTTTTTTGTACACTTTAAGTTCGACATCGTGCTTGTTGATTTGAGCAGCTAATGCCAATAGTCTGAATATGGCGGGAGGAAGTGTAAATTTCATGCGCTACTCTCCACCCTCTAAAAATCGATCAATGAATGCCTTGAGAATATCCCAGACAGCTCCTGGATCTTCATTTCTGATTTGCCATACAATTTTGCCCACAATGGTTTGCTCTTCTTTGAACAACAGTTAAGAAATATCTTCATAATCAGGCTCTTTCGCGAGAACCGGTCGGATAAAGACGATAAGCTGTTGAACCACATTGACATCGCTAAGATGGATACTACCTCTGCTAACTGCCTTAGTAATCTGCTTGGCCACTTCTCTTCTTCTCTTGAATTTGAGATACTTCATAAGAGTAGGATACTATTTCATAGTGAGGATCACGTGGGCCAGAGTATCCAAAGGATGAATCAAGAATTTACTGATGTAAATTTGACAGTCCTCGTCAATGTTCTTTTCATGTAGACCGCAGTAATTAGCAGCATCTCTCAAGATCTGGTTCACATACTCATGTTCGCTTGGGTAACACTTAAGAGTAAACTGCAAAAATGCAGAGTACAAATTGAGTGTGCTCTTAACTTCTGACGCACTCATAGATTGTTTAGTTAACTCTTGGATGTTTTATTTAAACAGTTCGTAAATGTTTATTTAAAGATTGGCAACTGAGCTAGCATTATCGGACAGATAATTCGAAAGTCTTTACATTAGATTGATGAAAATAAGTTTCATATCTACGTCTTTCTCGAGTTGCTTTGAGCATGTTTCAAGCAACTCCGGCAAAGTATTGATGTGAAACTCTTCAGGGAATCCTTGAATCATACAATCCAACAAATATTGTTGAGTCATAGCATCCTTTGACTATTTCAACAATTTTATCATTTTTGGTAGGACTTCATCTTTGTAAACTTTTACATTGACACCATCCAAGCTGCTGATTCTCATCAAATTCTCACCGATCAAAATTTTAAGATCTTCTCTTTCCTTTACTTTCTTAGCTTTATCTTTCATTCCTCCAATTCTCATCCAGAGATGGGTAGACTCAGTTAAGTTGATATGGATAATTTCAATAGCTTGCTTTACTCCTTTGGTTTCGCTCTCATACTCACTACCAGTGTCAGGCAATCTGTCTTTGCACATCTTGAGGAAGTAATATCTCAAGAAGAGACCTCTGAGAGGGTTTTGCACTGCTTTCATCATCTAGATTAAATCGTCCAGTATTTTCTCAGAGCCTTGCTCGTGACTTTGAATGTAAACGCTTCCGACTGTAATCAGGAGATAAAGTCTAGGGATAAGTCCTGGAGCATGTTGAACAGCCTCATACACATCATTCATTTTACGACCTCTGCGGAAATCCTCTTTGAAATAATTCTAGAGTTCTGAGTCAATGAACATGTACCTCTCATATAGTCGAAAATAGTCATAAACAGAATATAGTAATTCCTTGGCGTTAAGGCAGATGTCTTCAATTGAGAGAGCATTTCTGATGAGAACTTAAGACCCTTTCTTAAGTCGGCATTCTCAAGGGCTTTTCTCATGAAGTAAGCCTGCTCCTTTGCTTCTTTTTTGGCATCCTAGAGAAGCTTTTCTTGGTCCTCAATCATGTCAACAAATTCTAATGATATGAATTATATTATTTATTAAAGTAAGATTCTCTAAAATAGTTTTATTAAATAGATAGTCAAATAAAAAATTGCAGTCGTTCGACTTGAATATTTTTATATCTCTGTTTTTCTCTAGCATTTCGATGATGACTACCTGTACTCATATCAGGAGTTTAAGCTTGTTGTCTCTTTTTATGCATTAATAGTTGCATATTTGATTATAATTACGATATTTTTCCTAGTATTTCGTAATCAGGTTTAATAGTTCGAGAATTTTTGTTTGAGAGAACAGTTTTTCGTGAGTTTTAAGCGAGGAGATCGCTCGCAATATTTTTTACTCTTAAGAATATTTCACTGATTTAAGTTTTCTTGTTAGGAGTGTAACTTTTAATACTACTAGCTGTTCGGTTCCAGGCTAAACTTGACATACTTTCGCTTTATTTGTCTTATACATTCTTTCGATCTAGGTTTGATTTTGGTCTCTTTGAATTCGAACGGCTAAACCGTCTTGCTGATGGAGTCTTGATTTGCATAAAAGCCTCCATTTTACGCTTATCAATCCTAGTTTTAAGGATGTGAGTAATCATTTAAACGGCTTCACATTATTTGTCATAGTGTCGAATTCTAGCAGTAGGTTCGTACTTTATGTCTGGACTTAACAGAATCTTCCTGAAGGAGCAAGCGAATACTCTCTTCAATAAGATCTCAAAAACGTTATTTATTTTCAACGCAGTCACCTAGTTATCTTTCATATTGCTATTATTTGATAGTATAAAAAATCGACTGAAGTTAAGTTTATTCGGGAATGAAAGAAATAATGATAAATTAAGAATCATTGCTCAAATTGTTTTTTTAGTCATGATGTTATAGAAGTCTTCCCTTGAAATTTATCGCCCGTTTGTAGCTGCTCTTTGAAGCATTTATTCAAGCTATGAGCCGTTCATAGTTTATCCGAGCTCTTTGGCAACGCGTCTAATGTTATTAATGTTGATGGACCCAGTTCGGTCGTCGTCGAACAGGTCGAATATTCGATTAATTCCATTTCTGGTTTCCTTGTCACCGAGCTTTGAAGTAATAGCATCTAAGAATTCTTCGAAATCAATTTATCTGCCCTCGCTTTCGAGGTCGGCAATCATATTAAAAATGGTAGGATTCTTTGATTAGAAGCCTAGACTTTGCATTGCTGATTTCAACTATCTAGAATTATTACATGAGATACCTAGGATCGATTTTTCCTGTTGCTTCAGTGTCGAACAAGTTGAATGCCTCTCTAAGTTCCTCCACCTAGTCCTCGGTTAAGCCAGGTCTCTCGACCTTCTTCTTGTTTGGTAGTTTGCTAGGAGGTGCTCTCTTGGTGGCCATGCTGTCAATAATTAATTTGAATTATAACAGAAAACAGTAATGAGTAATAAATTGTTATAAAGTGTAGACAGATATGCATTTTAAGTGAAACAGACAATTTTCAAGGCTGTTGCTGGAGCTGAGATGGTCGAAACTTTTTCGATTTTAAGCTTTTCATTGAGACATTCTTTGGTTCTTCATTTTCTATGTTAACCTCCATCTATGTGATATCAATGTTTGTCGTCCTTTTGGTGGATGATCTCGGGTGAGCCTCAACTAAATCAACATTTTAGTTAGCTTATGAATTCTTTTTTATTTTTGGGGATTCGACTTCAATTCTTGAAACTTTTCGAGGTTTATCACCTTTTCCACGAGCTCGGCTTTCTTTAGGAATTATTTGGACATTGTTGTCCGAAACTTCTCCTAGCGGCTCATTTTTAGTACTTTAATCTTTATTTTGTTAAAGGCTCTCAAGCTTTACAACCTCATGCTCTTGAGATTATGAACCTCCCATATTTTCTTTTTATATAGAAATATGTATGGAACATATGATCATATGATAAAAGTAACTGTATAAATCTAAATTTCGTCAACTTGATATTTTAGTTTATTTTTTAATAAACTTTATACTTTCTTATTTTAGTTAAGAACAAAGGTTTAAAGTAAATTCAATGTCATCCAATCATGCGCAGCTCAACAAATTGTATAGATCGTAATAATGGTGATTAAAGCATCACTATTATTATGCACGAATTAATAACATTATAAAAGTTGTGCTAAAATTAAATCATCGAATGTTCCTTTGGTGCTGTCCTTGGCGCAAAAGACCTAAAAAGCTCGACCCCATTCAGTAACCCTTAGTATAATCACCTAACAATACGAAACAGATCAATACTTAATAAGAGTCACTGTCAACATCTCAGGAGACTCTTCCGAATAAGAGATCGTAATAAGCTGAGAAATCTGAAAAGGTTTCCAATGATGATACTAAATCTTAACCGTAGCAGAACAAGATAAAAAACCAGATAAAACTTGAATAAAGATTAAACAAGACTGACTCAAAGCCGAAGCTTGATGATCAAGGTGTGCCTCCAGCCTTTAATAAGACTGAAATTCCTAGACCATTTAGTCCAAGATAGCATCATAAATTTATTGGCGCATCTAAGAAGTCTCACTTATGGAAATAAGCATTAAAATCTGACTTGATATACATCAGCCCGAGCAGTCCTGACTTCGTGTACATGAGTTACAGGCTACTAAAAAACCAGGAAACTAAGGATTACTTGAATGGATTAGATTATTTTTTATCAAAATCGCCGTAGAAGGTACACTTTATAGTGGGCAGATTGTCAGTGCTGACTAGCAAATTAGCCACTATTAGTAAACACCAGCTCAACACAGTCAATTTGATTATTTCTAACAAAGCTCGCACTGGGATTGCTGATCAAAATTTAGGACAGTGCTAGTCAGTGTTAGTGGAGGACTTAAGGAGTCTTCGGTGGCCTGGTGTTGGCAGCATTGTCATATTGACTGACAGTTTGCATAACTATGCCGAAGTTAAAGATTATTTTAACTCAATAATCAGGAATATAAGCTGGTAAGACTTCAAACGATTCACTTTCATATTTCCTGCCTTTATGGCGCTGTAGTAGATTTCTCAATTACTGTTTCCTTGCATCAAGCAACATATGTTAAATTTAACATTATAAAAAGCATCATTAGACTTGGCTTTTGATATGGAGTTAATTGAAGGTTCAAATTTGGAAAGCTGCATCATAATAAAAAACAGATCGGAGGAAGTCAAACAGGCAAATTCTGTCTATGATCATTTGAAAACATCTATAGTCTTCTTCGGAAAAGAGTTATCAGAATTAACTCAGCGTATCTATATTGACTTTTACATTCAAACTCGTGAGAAATCACTCAAAGAGTACTTTGATTTAAAATAATTTTATCGGAGAAATCCGACTCAATTCAGACTAAAGGTGAAGTAAATGAAGGATTTGTAACCAAAATTGTTTACAGATCTTGAAAATAGCACTCCTTTAAAATAGTTTCAGTGTGAGGATTGCGGGTACTACTACGTGATTCAAAACAAAGTGCGAGAGGACATCGGCAAAATATATAACATAGTAGAACTACAAAAAAAGGAAGTTGATACACCGGTTAAAAAATAGTGGGACGATGATGCCAGTAATATTTATAATTATTTCAGCCGTGGATGATTTTAAGACAGTGAAAACAAGCAAATTAGACATGGTGGCCAAGGAGGAACTTGATCAGATAGACTTAGATATGGGCTTATGTGACGATGATGATGAAGAGTGTAAATACAGAGCTTCACAAGATCTTAATGACATTTAAATGCGGGTGTAGGAAAATGTATTATTTGACAAAGCTAAGACAGATCAAGGTTCAAAAATATAAAATGTGGCCAATGGAAAGGAAATAGGTAGAAATCGGTGCGATCGGAACCATCGCTACGATCGATTCTGATCGTTTATATTATACTACTGCTGCACTTTTACTGTAAAGGTTTGGATTTATAAATAACGCTGGTCGAATATCAAAGTATTTTTAGCTTTGTTTTTATTCGTTGAGCCACTTGTTCCTGTTGGCAAAGGATTTCTTCTAACCTATTTAGTGATTATTATTCTGCCTGAAGTATTTTAATTTTCAGTTCTTAAATTTTCATATCGCACAACTTGCCTGAAATCTTTTTGGTTTCTCTGCATGATTGCTCATATTTCATTCTACTTTCCCAGAATTCATGCACATTCTATCTACCTATACGCTGTGATTTGATCACCTTAATTTTTTTGGCTCTCTTTTAGGCTTGTTATTAAAATCTCTGCTGTGATATCCACTTCTAGACTGAATACACCCATATTTACCTAATTTTTTTAAAGCTACTATTTTCTTTCAAAGTATTTTCTCTGCTTTTATAAATTAAGCTGCAGTTGCGATCGGTCTGTGACTGGGCTTGTTTATTTATTACGCTGTTTAGTTTCCTACGTTTTTACATATAAAGTCTCCTTCTTGGCTGCAGACCACTGAGAAGAGCCGAAGCAACTTTGCACGTTGAAACTATTTTTAAACTGCTAAGAGACCTGAGTGGATGCACCATCGAGTTTTGTTATATTCAAACATTATTTCGCTTTCTTCTGTTTCCGCAACAGGTAGTTTACTCGATTTGAAATAGCCTCTAGTTCTTTACTGTCTTTTATTTTTGCTTGGGAAACCAGAATAGAATTTGAGACAAGTTATTAGCGCTCCATATGGAAGAATTCGAATATTAATAATAAGAGTGAATAATATAAGTATAAAGTATAATAAAAGCCTTTCTTTACGAAAACTACACTTTATTCAAAATTTTTATATACTTGAAGCAACATAATTAAAAAATGTTCTATAAATTTGTAAATATGTAAAAAAATTAAAGACAATAGGTCAAAAATTCTAAACATCACTCTTATGTTTCAATTGAGTGTTGATAGACTCTTAGAACAGAAAATAAATTAAACTGTGTAGATTGTATATAAAAAATAAAAAGGTTGTCGTCACATGGACTTCCCAAGCGGTCCCCCACCTTAGTACTAACCACGCCTAAAGTCGCTTAACTTCGGAGTTCAGATGGGATCCGGTGCTTTCGACTTAGTATGGACGACAACGATACTCTCATTCCTATTCTCATCAAGTGCTGTGTCCCCCACCAATTTTCATTTCATTTCATTTTTTCATTTTCATTGTTGAAATATCATACATACAATAGTAATACAATAACATCAATAAAAAGTAACAGCTCATTTTCGACAATGAACCAAAAATTATGAATCTAGAAGCTATTGGACGCCCACTCGGCAATCTGGATTCTTTTTTAATATCATCTAGATGAAATCTATTGTTTTCTTTGACAGGTGGGGTGGAAAACTGTCTATTTTACACTGAATTAATAAATATTTACGCTTTTAATCTTCTAGATTGTCTTTTGACGACTAATATCGTAAAATGGCGCCTTGCCCGTCATCAACTCGTAAGCTAGCACTCCGATGCACCAAATATCGACACTGCTGTCGTATGCGTTTCCTTCCACTATTTCAGGACACACATAGTCTAGAGTTCCACAGTATGTCTGACGTCTGTCTTAGCAAATGGCAGCCCATCCGAAATCGCATATCTTACAAACTCCCTAAATTATTGCAAAAAGTACGTGAGATATAACAACGTTCTCTGGTTTCAAATCGCGATGCACAATGTTTAAGCTATGCATTTCCTTGATTCCTTCGCAAATCTAGAATAGCTTTTAAGCTGCTTCTTTTTCTTAGAACTTCTTGTTTTTCTTCATGAGTGAGTATAAAGACCCCTCTTCCATATACTCCACTAGCATGTAAAAATGCTCCTTGTCTGCGAAATATCCGTAGACTTTGACGAGTTTTGGATGATTGAGGAACATTTGAATTTTCACTTCCTGTATGAACTGGTCCATCATGTATTTGACTGACTCTTTTTTTATTTTCTTCAGGGCACAAAGAAACCCTGTTCGCTTGTGGATGGCCATGTAAACTTTTCCGAATCGCCCCTATCCCTTGCACTGCCCGATGTAGAAGTCATCGAGATCAGGTTATTTGATACTTTCTGGTCGCTTAATAAGTTTCCTAGATAAGCTTAGATCGTTAACTGTGCTCACTGGAGTGGGGTCGCATTTAACTCTGACTGAGCTGTACAGGTCTTGCTTGGCTTTGTATGTGTAATCGTTTAGCCTAGAACCCCCCAGTGACTAGTTCAAGTAATAGCACTATTTAATACCACTATTATCTATGTCTTCGTTGTATGAGTAGGTCTTATGAAGTATGCTATTTTTGCTGTCATTACTAGATTGAACAGGCTCTTGATTGTAACTTTTTAATCTTTCATATAAGGGAATGTTATGGTTACTATTATTAGAATTATAAGTATCTCTAGGCACACATTGCACTTACTTTTTGGGTTCGTAACCAAACCTAGGGTATCCTTAATCGATGGGCATATCGTAAGAAACAGTACTGTTTTCGAAATAGGTTTCACCTCCCATCGATTTGTATTGATTGTAATCCTTTAGATATTTTCTATTCTTTGAATACACTTTATTTCTAGATTACTACACTATTTCTGGTGCCTTATTTGGTGTTGGATTACACTAAAAGTTATCGTAACCGGAGTGATTAACATAATCTGTAGTCTCCCATCTTGAGCGAGTCTTTGTTTTATTCTGAGGCACATACGGTGGGTAGTTTTTACTACTATAATCCACATGTGATTTGTTCATTATGGAACTGCTTCTCTCTCGACCCCCTTTGTCGATACTCCTATCCATTACTGTACTTTTTTCGCCTTGGAATTTAATGTTCACATTAGATTTGCAATTCATCCAGCTATTTTCCTTATTATAAATTGATTGAGAGTTATTCGATGTTGGCATTATTTTCTTGTAACTTTTTCCTGCATTCGATTCATTGCTAGGTTTCGGCTCCATAATTTGTGTATACTTTTTCTATTGCCTGCGAGGAGGCCGACTGTAATTAATGGGATTTATTTCTTGGTATTGGTTCATTATTATTCTATGAACCTTCTATATTACACTATTATACGTTTGATAAAACTGTAATAATCAGAGCTTATTTCTGCTTAAAAATTGACTATCAGCATAAGTTTTACATATTATTTAATCAAAAGTTTTAAGAAGTGGTAAATATCACAAAATGGCCAAAATATTAAAGTTGGTCACGTTGAGCAAAATAACTGCGATTGCGAATAAGCTCAGAGTCGACCCAAGCTCTCTGAAATTGTAAGCGAATTTAGCATCAACTACAGACAATATTGTATAGAGTATTCTTGATAATATGAACCAGTTGGCAATCAAAACGAACTCCTTCTTCCCATATCCAACTAAATAATTCAAGTTTTACATCCGCCTTAAGTAACCAAGTATGCATAGAAGCCTAGGAATATTACAAAGTGTTCAATTGAGTTGCTGACATTTCGTCTAAGAGCATATGAGAATTCACTAGCTGAGTGCTTTGAGAATGTGGTGACCAAGAACAACAGAACCCAATTTATAAGTAAAATTATCGCAAAAGTGAAGCATATCTACACGATTAGTGCAATCTGGCCTTCAAATTTCTTAGTTTTAGCGTCAGAGAACAGCAGATGGCTCTTTATAGCAGAGTGCTGTGTGTATGATATAGCTATAATTGCTGCAGCCACTACATTAATAGAAACTTACGCACATACATTAGAATGTTGATTGCTACTTTCACGTAGTTTACTGGTTCGGTCTGTTCGTTGGTGGGATCCTCTGATTTTCTAACGGGTAAACTCTTCTTCATCCTCAGATCCAATAATAATAAGTTAAATATGATAAGCCAATTATGTCACCACTTATTTCACCTTTCAAGGATTTCATATTTTAGTTTTGATGGTAGGGCTAAAATAAAAATTATTCGGCTATTAGATTTGCTTGTAGGCTGTTTATTATATTAAAATGAAATAAGTTCAAACGAGCACCATCGAGAATGAGGGCATCCGAAAGAACGCCATCATTTTTGGAGTCTTGACTTTGATCATTCACATAATTGCCTGCTTCATGTTCGGCTTCTTTTTCCGACTGCCTGCTCAAAGCACATATGGAGAATTCTTCCCCATCTTCATTGCCTTCGCGCATGGAGTTTTCATTCTGATTGGTATGTGGATATTAATGCAGGCTTCGGACTCCTATTCTCCTATTTGCGCAAGATGATCTGGACTGGTTTAGGCTTCACTTTACTCATAACCGCTCTTTCAATTTAAATGTACTTCATGCTAAATGCCTTCTGGTCTAAAGCTGTTATTTGGTACACTCAATCTACCATTACTCAATTCAAGGACTAATCCAAGCTCTATAACTTCTGGCTCACTAATTTAAATGAGACTCCTCAGTACTTGGCCACTCTTACAGGCGGATTCAGATGCGCCTTATGTAATGTCATCGCTTTCTCATCAATTCTTGGCAGAGCTGGTCCACTATAAGCGCTCTTTGTTGTTATTTTCGGTACTATCGGATACGAGCTTAACAGGCAGATCATTGAAAACTACAATAATGATTCAGGAGGAACCAACTCAATTTTTGTATTCGGAGGATTCATGAGTTTGACAGTTGGACTTTTTAGATACCTCAGAGAGAGAGCAGATAACAACACTATTCAGCATCAGAATTATTCAGCAAGTCGCACTTCAGCTGCCTTAGCATTGATGGGCACACTGCTCACATGGATATTTTTCCCTATTCTTTCCATGGACTACCTTGACACCAGAGTGACTGTCTCAGCCACTTATACTGGTCCTTATGCTGTTATTTATTCTCTGTGTGCAGCCACTATTACTTCCTTTATTGCCTCAGCTATTTTCAACAACGGTCTGCTCATTAGAGATATCATTTATGGTCCTATTGCAGGAGGGGTTGCAGCTTCCACTGCCTCATACTGGATCGTCAACCCAGTTTATGCGATCATTATTGGTATCGTTTCAGCCTTCGTTCAGGTGGCTGTCATGAATTTAGTATAGAAAAAGTTTGCAAGAGAAAAATCAATTTTCCACTCCTTCTCCTTCACTCTATTCGGCATCCAGGGTGTGATTGGAGCCATATTCGCAGCCATCTGGAATGCAGGAGTACGCTCGAACACATACGGGTTCAACTATACCTTCCCTGACAATCAAGTATTCTCGTGGATTATGAGTTTGATATCACTACCTATGGGTCTACTATTCGGAGCAGGAGCAGGATTGCTGTGCATGGCCGTTGCATCTCACAGGAGAGATGACCATTTCGATGATTTCACCTATTGGGTCAACGATGATGGACTTAGGATGTTTGTGGACGGTCCTTCCACTGAAATTGGCGTAAGAGCAAAATCTCATATTCTTAAGGGTAGAAAAGCATATCTTTGATTTAAACTCACTTGCATATTTATTCAATATTATATCATATATTAAGTTTGTTGCGAGCAAATAGTAAAATAATGTAAAAATAAACAACAAGATCCATTATTGAAATGCTCATTCTTTGATGTAGAGATCGTAAAGGAAATCAGAATATTATGATATTTCATTCTCATCTCTCTTTTTGAAAATTTGAGTAAGAGGTTTCTTTTCCTTGATTTTGCCATCCAACTCTGCGATAATATATATCGTGTTAAGTAAGTCATTAACATGTCCCAAAATCTACTCATCTTTGAGCTTCCCCACTTATTACAAGCTATCGTAAATTTTCACTATTTATGACACTGACACCTTTGATTATTCAGGATCATGCCTGCTTAATGTAGCATAATGGGCAAAATTCTTAGGTAAATTCTTTTTCATAAGTCGCTTATTCATCTTCAGTATGGAGACCACAATATTCTCATTCTATATTTTAATTTTCTCCAATAATTTCTTAGCTTCTTCAGTTTCAAACCAAGCCTTCCAATCAGCTTCATTCTTTTGATTGTACCTAGTGATACTTGGTGTTTTGGTTTATAACCAATTTTATATTTTCTTTCTCTCGAATAAGAACCGCTTGTACACAAAATAAATGCCGGTGAACCAATCGATTCCTTCCAGCTTTGGCGAAATACGTGAAGATTTTGCTACAGTTTATCCCATTTTGTTTATCATGCACATGTACTCGTGGACTTGCTTCGCTGGTGGCTTTCGGTGATCACAAGATGATGGGATCTCGGATGCCACTGTCTTAGTCCGTTGGTAAGATTATGACTATTATTTGTCTTTTTTCATCTCTGGGATTTTACTCAACTCAGGTGACGCTTATTTTTATATTATCTTTCGTTACGATTTTGGATGCGCCATCTAGTTTATCTTTTTCATATTGTTCTTTTATAATGTTATTTATTCAATTTACGGCTATTATTGTGAAAATGTTTTTTGTAACTCATTTTTTGGTAGAGGGTGTTTATTGATTTTCTACATTCTTTACTTCTCAAGTAATTTCTGACGTAGTTCTTCTTACTTTTTCTTGGCATCAAGCTACGATTTAATCGTTGGTGAGACCATCTATATTTAATCAAGGTTAATGCTTTCAGCTTTCTGAAATTTATTTTGTCCTACCACCGAAGCTGACTAAGCTCTAGGAAGTTCAATTCCTTTATTTTTTTGATGTTATTTTATTTTATCAGCAGCCTAACTTGCACTTTATTTGATCCTTAACTTTTATTTTTAAATTTGCATTAACTATTCCCGCTACTTTTGTTGTTGTCTTTGCCTTTCCAGCTATCGTTAAATTTCCATTAGCCTTATCGCCTATTTTTCCCTTTCCTGCTAACGAATTCGCTCAAGTTCACGCATCTTTTCTTTTTGAAGAGCTCGAATATTTTATATCCTCTATTTTTCTCTCTGCTATTATTCGTAAGCTTTTTCTTTCTATTTTTATATCATCTATCTTTGTAATTTTTCGACATTGCTTTCGTTTGCCTTATTCCTCTCTTTATTATCTGCTATGAAGTTTGTTTAGATAACATCATTGTGAATATCTTCGATTTTATTATCATAGCTACGATTTAAATTTGGCCTGTTTCTGAGTTACCCAATATCAATCGTCAAATTCTTATTTTTTCTCAAAGATCTCTATTATAAATACTGCTTCATTTCCTTCTCCCGTTATAAGTCAATTGTAGTTTAATTTTTAGAATTATTTTTATCAGTTTTGAGCAGCTACCTAAATTTTCTGTATGCTCTCTCCTGCACATTTATTGAGTAGTATCTAGATGGCTGTACCATTTTTGTAAAATTCTTCATTTTTGATTAATTGTCTATTGAAACCTCAATAGTTTCATTCTAATTTTGATATCTTCTCTTCATTTACTTACCTGTGCTTAAGCTCTTACGCTTTTGCTTAGATTTTTATTTATCTTTAAAATCAAATAGCCTTGAGTGTGCTAAAGAGTTACGTTTCGATATGACCGTGCTCGGAATATTTATAGTCTATCCCACATTCTTAGCTTCCTAACGATATAGTTCATTAGTCGATCTTCTGTCTCCAGCGATGTTCATAGTCTGATTTCTTAGACTAGGCCGATTTGTTCCTGGAAAGTAAAGCCTTCTTTTCTTCCAAAACTAACCACTTTGCTAAGTGCCTCCTAAATTTGAGCAATCTAAGCCTATATTTTGTGTTTATTTCTTGGCTTCGATAAAATCTCTCTTTTTCTTGCGATCGTTGAGCAGAAAGCAGAGTTATTCTATGTTAAACTATTCATTAAGAAGCGCATCCATGATCATCGATAAGAAAGAATTCAGCTATCCGTTCATTCTAAAGTACGGACTCAATTTGTTTGAAAGAATGCGCAGAAGCTTCTTCTCATAAATCTATTTTGACTTGGGTTCATCGTTATCAAATAACTGCATTTTTTTATTGCTTTGTGATTTTTTACGCTAATTAAGAATGTAATAGATGGTGTTGTCCTTTATCCAAATATTGTCTATATGAAGCCATTCATGGGATCTACTTCTAAAAATTTCAATCAAAGGTCTGATGACTTTGTTAACAAGTGTGTAGAGCAAGCCAAGACAAAATGTCTCTGAGCTCAGTTTAGCCATAGAAAAGTCCCCAAACCAGACAGACTTTTAAGGCAAGATATATGCAGTGAAATGAAGTCCACCATGCTCTATATCCTCAAAAGGAGTAATTAGTGCGCGGTTAGTATTGTTGCGATGAAAATTCATATGAACCGCTTGCTTGAATTCTTAGACTCCACTTTGAACTGATTGACAGACTAGTAAATAACTATTTCCTAGCTGATCGTTACACACATAATCTCCGCAGCTCACCAGTTTGATAATCTGATACTTCTCAAGTCTATTCTGCTGTGAGAGATCGCTGCTCGTGTATTATTTATCTAAGGGTCTATTCTCTGTGTGGTAGGGTGTAGAGGCTGAGCGTGACCCCACTGACATTTTTATTGAGACTAAACGAATATAACATATGAAACTATTAATATTAAGTATAGATTTACTATATCATCAATTCGCATATCTGCCAAAGTAGTGGTCGAGAACGTGGTTGAGTCTTCTTATTTCGTTTTACACTGAATCCAGATTGAAAAATATATTGCGCAGTTGCTGGTTAGATGGATCATCATCTTGCTCTCCTGAGTATTTTTCATTTTCGGCATTGACTTCGCTTCGAATTTCCCGACATCCCCGAATCTGTGCGGCCACTGGGTGTTCCTTAATATATTTAGAAGAGGACTAATTACCAAGTTCTTATCTGATTTTGACGAGCAGATCATACATGGCTGACTGTCTCTTTTCGATTCGATCAAGCATTAAATTGGTGCTCTCCTTGTTTTGGTTGACAAGTGGCTCCAATAGTTTAAAATTCTTGATGATAGTGAAATTCTATTTTCTATCCAATGAGTAAGATTTGATGACTTCACAGTGACGCTGCAATTCCTTATAATTATCAGATAGAGTTTTACGCCACTCATCAACATATTAGCCAGCAGTTTTGGTGGATCTCTAGAACTCATAGGTGAGCTTGGTCATTTCATCTTCGGGCTGGCTAGCAGAAGGCTGAGTAGCTGTGGTTGGCTGTGGGTTCACCTTGGTCTCATCCATTTTGGGAGCTAAGTTAGTAGGAGCACCTATACCCACCTGAGGAGTGCTTACCTGTTTCGTATTATCAGCACCATTTACTGTATTGTTATTGAACATCGAATTCGGTGTCTCTGCAGTTTTAGCTGGCTGCTTTGTTTCGGCCTGGTTGCCTGCGTTGTTGAATAATAAAGTGGTGCCTTGACCTTGGGGTGTGGCAGTGTTTCCAAATAAACCACCCTGTCCTTGTTGAGTTGTTTACTTTTTCTCATCTGCAGGCTTGTTCACAGTTGGGTTCAAGCCGTTGATGAGTGGTGCAGTTGTTACAGGAGTAGTATTGTTAGTGCTAGGGTTGCTGTTATTGTTGTTACCGAATAGATTGGTTGCAGGAGCAGATGTTGTGGCGCCATTATTGAACAGTCCAGTATTTACTTGAGTTTTGCCCTGGTCAGCTAATGTAGTAGGTGTGTTGGTGAATAAATTCGAAGTGCCTAAAGCTTGCTGCTTCTGCTTTTGTTCATCAGGTAAGCTATTAGCGTTAGTACTTGTTTATTTTTGCCCTATTTGCCCAAATGAGGGCACACTTGCTATATTTGGAGTCTGGGCAGACTGTTGTGCAGCTTGAGCATTTGACATATTGCCGAAGCTACTCAATTTGGCGGGCTCCTTCCCAGTGTTACCAAATATGCTATTATTTGTCTGCTGACTTGTTCCTGCCGTCGTATTAGTGCTAAACCCAAAGCTCATTTGGACACCTGTGCTTGGAGCACTTGTCTTATTAAAAATACTATTGTTGTTACCCGTATTGCTTCCAAAAATACCTGGAGTATTGTTTTGACCTGTTGCAGGTTGAGCTTGAGTAGAAAAAGGAGAAGCAGCTATCCCAGTTGGATTGCTTCCAAATACTGATTTCTGTTAGGTACTTTGAGGTTGAACACCCGTAGTCTGATTACCGAAGACTAATGGTGTTTGGCCTGAATTACCGAATATACTTTGTTTGTTCTGTCCCCCTCCAAATAGAGTGTTTGATGCTGCTGTGGAATTGTTATTCGGGAATACAGAGGTGGGCTGACTGCCATTTGATGAGAACAAGATCGGAAG
>APMI01012561.1_pt1 | contig 20833 bp, 22 predicted proteins | sample 667938 | NCBI WGS metagenome assembly APMI01 (sample SAMN01084076, study PRJNA167559) | wastewater metagenome | biome: Wastewater | place: Denmark: Ejby Moelle, Odense | collected 2011-11-28
TAGAAGGTCGGCAGCCGGGCGAAGCCGACCGCGCCGATGAGCGTGAGGAGCGAGCCGATGACGAGGAAGACGGAAACGGCGATGGCGGCCCAGGCCGGCAGGTCGCGCGCATGGTCCATCATGCTCATTCGATCACCTCCCCGCGCATCAGGAACTTCGCCAGCGCCACCGTCGCCACGAAGCCGAGCATGCCGATGACCAGCGAGGCCTCGAAATAGAGAGCCTTGCCGGTGCGGATGCCGAACACCATCATCAGCAGCATGGAGCAGGCGTAGAGCGTATCGAGCGCCAGAACGCGATCCTGCGCGCGCGGGCCGCGCGACATGCGCAGGGCCGCAAGCACCATGGCGAGCACGAGGCAACTTTGGGAAAAGGTGATGGACCAGACGAGGATCGTGTGGCTCATTCGAAAATCTCCATCAGCAGCGCCTCGTAGCGCCCCTTGATCAGGCGGCGCCATTCCTCTTCCTCGACAAGGTCGAGCACGTGGATCAGCACCGTCCTGCTCAGCGAGTTGTATTCGAGCCAGGCCGTGCCGGGCGTGCTCGTGACGATGACGGACAGCACCGCGAGCGCCGTCGGGTCCTGAAGGTCGAGCGGGACGGTCATGAAGCCGGACTTGAAGCTTGCTTTGCGGCCCCTGACGAGGATCGAGGCGACGGCGATGTTCGAGCGCACGATATCGTAGAGCACGATGCCGACGAGCCTTGGGAGCAGATACCACTTCCGCAGGCGCGGCTTTGCCGGCCTGAGCGCGGCCACGCCCCAGGAGGCGAAGACCGAGACGATGCAGCCGAGGATGAGGTGGCCGAGCGTGAAGCCGTTGAGGGCGAGCCACATGAGGACGAGCGAAGCGCTGAGCAGCGGATAGGGCAGCATGTCAGATCCCTCCTCCGCCATCCGGCCCGCCGGCCTCGGCAACGCCCGCGCGGCGCGCATTGATCACCGCGTCGATATAGGCGGCCGGCTGCTGCAGGGTCTGCACCGTCGCCTCCATGTAGCGCATGGCGGGACCGGCCTGGATGGTGAGCGCCAGCGTCAGCGCGATCAGCAGCATGACCGGAGCCATTTCCATGACCAGCACGCGCGGCACGGTGCCCTCCATCGAGGCCCAGAAGGTGCGGATGCCGGCGCGGGTCATCGAGATGAGCGCGGCAAGGCCGGACAGGATGAGCAGGCCGACGATCCACCAGACGGACGCCGGGATCGGCCCTTCGCCGGCGACATTCGTGCCGATCATGCCGGTGAGCATCGCGAACTTGGCCACGAAGCCGGAAAGCGGCGGCAGGCCGGAGAGCAGGATGCCGCAGGCGGCGAAGCAGATGCCGAGTACGGCAATCGTCCCCGGCATGGTGACGCCGACCTCGACTTCTTCCTCCTCCTCGTCCGCATCGCCATAGGCCTCCATCGTCACCGCCAGAACCGAGGCGCCGGCATCCTGCCCGCGCTCGACGAGTTCGATGAGCAGGAAGAAGGCGGCGATGGTGAGCGTGGAGCTGACCATGTAGAAGAGCGCGCCGGCCGTCACCACGCCGTTGTTGAGGCCGAGGACGGCGAGCAGCGTGCCCGAGGAGACGAGCACGGAATAGCTTGCGAGCCGTCCCAGCGCCTGCGAGGCGAGCACGCCGATGGTGCCGAAGGCGATGGTCGCCATGCCGCCGTAGAGCAGCACGTTGAGGCCGAGGCCGGCGGATGCACCCTGCCCGAAGACCAGCAGCGACAGGCGCAGGATGACGTAGATGCCGACCTTGCTCATGATGGCGAAGATGCCGGCGACCGGGGCCGTGGCGGCGCTGTAGGCCCCCGGCAGCCAGAAGTTCAGCGGCCACATGCCCGCCTTTATGAGGAAGACGACGCCGAGGATGCCCGCGCCCGCCTCCAGCAGCATGCGCCGCTCGCCCTCGATCTCGCCGATGCGCAGCGCGAGGTCCGCCATGTTAAGCGTGCCGGCCGAGCCGTAGATGGCGCTGACGCCGATCAGGAAGCAGAGCGCGGCGGCAAGGTTCACCGCGATATAGTGCAGGCCCGCCTTGACGCGCATGGAGCCGGAACCGTGCATCAGCAGGCCGTAGGACGCGGCCAGCATCACCTCGAAAAAGACGAAGAGGTTGAAGAGGTCGCCCGTCAGGAACGCGCCGTTGAGGCCCATCAGCAGGAACTGGAACAGCGAATGGAAATGCGCGCCCGCCGTATGCCAGCGGGCGAGCGCGTAGACGAGCGTCGGGATCGCGAGGATCGAGGCGAGGACGAGCATCAGCGCCGAGAGCCGGTCCACGACCAGCACGATGCCGAAGGGCGCGGGCCAGTTGCCGAGCAGATAGACGCCGTCGAAACCGTCGCTCGCCGCCAGCCGGAAGAGGTTGAAGGCGACGGCTGCGAGCGCGAGGCACGAGACGACGCTGATCATCGCCTTCAGCACGCGCTCACGCTCGTCGAAGAACAGGAGCAGCGCGCCCGCGGCAAGCGGGATCAGGATCGGCGCGATGATGAGGTGGTGCTGCCAGCCGCTCATTTCGGCTGCTCCCTGCCGTCGACATGGTCCGTGCCGGTGAGGCCGCGCGCGGCGAGCAGAACCACGAGGAAGAGCGCCGTCGTCGCAAAGCCGATGACGATGGCGGTCAGCACCAGCGCGTGCGGCACCGGATCGGTCATGGTCGAGACCGGCACGCCCTCCTCCAGCAGCGGCGCGGCGTTGGATTTCACCCCACCGACGCCGAAGATGAAGAGATTGACCGCATAGGACAGCAGCGAAAGGCCGATGATGACCTGATAGGTGCGCGGGCGCAGGATAAGCCAGACGCCGGAGCCGGTCATGATGCCGATACCGAGGGAAAGGACGAATTCCATCAGGTTTCCTCCGCCTTACCGGCCTCGGGACTACGGACCCGGTGCATGCGAACGGACTGGTGCGCAAGCGCGATGAGGATGAGCACGGTCGCCCCAACGACGAGCGCGAAGACACCGATATCGAAGAACAATGCCGTCGCGGCCGGAACCTTGCCGATGAAGGGCAGCGCGACATATTGCGAATAGGTGGTCAGGAACGGATAGCCGAGGAACCAGGCCCCCATGCCGGTGGCTGCGGCCATCAGCAGGCCGAAGCCCATCCAGCGCAGCGGCAGGATGCGGATACGGTCCTCCGCCCAGCGCACGCCGCCCGCCAGATATTGCAGCAGGAAGGCGATGGCCATGGTGACGCCGCCGGCAAAGCCGCCGCCCGGAAGGTCATGGCCGCGCAGCAGGAGATAGATCGAGAAGGTGATGACGACCGGGAACATCCATTGCATTATGACCGAGGGCACCAGCAGGTAGTCGCGCACCGTATCGCCGGCCGAACGCTCGGGGCGCTCGGCATCGTAGGCATTCTGGATGCGTTGCTGCTCCGGCTTCTCGATGCTGTCGGGCGCAGGACGGAAACGGCGCAGCAGCGCGAAGACCGTCAGCGCGACGATGGCAAGCACCGCGATCTCGCCCATCGTGTCGAAGCCACGGAAATCGACCAGGATGACGTTGACCACGTTGCGGCCGCCGCCCTCCGTATAGGCCTTTTCGAGGAAATAGCTGGCGATGGCGTCCGGCACCGGCTGTTTCATGATCGCGTAGGAGAACAGGAACATGCCGAAGCCGCAGGAGGCCGCGAGCAGGAAGTCGCGGAAGCGGCGGCTGCGCGCGGCAAGCGTCACGGCATTGTCGACCTTCTCCGAGCGCTTCGGCAGCCAGCGCAGGCCGAGCAGCAGGAGAACGGTCGTGACGATCTCCACGACCAGCTGCGTGATGGCAAGGTCCGGCGCGGAAAGCCAGACGAAGGTGATGCAGGTCGTGATGCCCGCCCCGCCGAGCAGGACGAGCGCGGCGAGCCGGTGATATTTCGCCTGATAGGCCGCGCCCAGCGCGCAGAAGGCGCCGATGCCCCAGATGACCGCGAAGATCGGATCGACCTCCCCCAGAACCGGCGCCTTGGGCGAGAAACCGGCGATATAGAGCGGGACCACGCCGACCAGCAGACCGGCGGCGGCGACGAGGCGCAGTTGCGGCTGCAGGCTGCGGGTGCCGAGATTGCTCTCCAGCCAGCGCGCCCATTTCCACGACACGGTCACCAGGACGCGCTCGAAGATGCGCTGCCCGGTGAGCTGGCGGAAGAGCGGCGGGCCATCGTCGCATTTGGCAAGATAGTCCTTGAGCACGAAATAGAGCGCCGCCCCGCCGACGAGGGCGATCAGGCTCATGATCAGCGGCGTGTTGACGCCGTGCCAGATGGCAAGGCTGTATTCCGGCGTGCGGTCGCCGAGGACCGACAGAACGGCGGAATGCAGGAAGGGGCCGATGGACAGGCTCGGAATGATTCCGACAACGAGGCAGGCGAGCACGAGGAACTCGATGGGGAAGCGCATCCAGTGCGGCGGCTCGTGCGGCTTGGGCTTCGGCAGGTCGGTCGGCGGCGGGCCGAAGAAGACCATGTGGATGAAGCGGATCGAATAGGCGACGGAGAAAGCGCCGGCGAGCGTCGCCACATAGGGCAGGATGCGGTCGAGCACGGAATCGGCATGCGTTTCCACCGCCTCGGCGAAGAACATTTCCTTGGAGATGAAGCCGTTGAGCAGCGGCACGCCGGCCATGGCCGCGCTCGCCACCATGGCGAGCGTTCCGGTGATCGGCAGATATCGGAAGAGCCCGCTCAATCGCCGCATGTCGCGCGTGCCGGTCTCATGGTCGATGATGCCGGCCGCCATGAAGAGCGAGGCCTTGAAGGTGGCGTGGTTCATCATGTGGAAGATCGCCGCCACCGCCGCGACCGGGCTGCCGAGGCTGAGCAGCGTGGTGATGAGGCCGAGATGGCTGATCGTCGAATAGGCGAGCAGGCCCTTCAGGTCCTGCTGGAACATGGCGAAGTAAGCGCCGAGCAGCAGCGTGCTGATGCCGGCGATGCCGACCAGCATGAACCATTCATAGGTGCCCGACAGCGCCGGCCAGAAGCGCACGAGCAGGAAGACGCCGGCCTTCACCATGGTCGCGGAGTGCAGATAGGCCGAAACCGGGGTCGGCGCGGCCATGGCGTTCGGCAGCCAGAAATGGAAGGGCACCTGCGCGCTCTTCGTCAGCGCGCCGATGAGGATCAGCACGAGCGCCGTGAGATAGAGCGGATGCGCCTTGATCTTGTCTCCCGCCGCCAGCACCACGTCGAGATCGTAGCTGCCGACGATATGGCCGAGCACCAGCAGCCCGGCGAGCAGGCAGAAGCCGCCGATGCCTGTGATCGTCAGCGCCATGCGCGCGCCGTCGCGGGCGGCGGCGTTGTTGTGCCAGTAGCTGATCAGCAGGAAGGAAAAGATGCTCGTCAGTTCCCAGAACACCGAGAGCAGGATGATATTGCCCGACAGGACGATGCCGAGCATCGAGCCCATGAAGGCGAGAAGGAAGGAAAAGAAGCGCGGAACCGGATCCTCTTCCGACATGTAGTAGCGCGCATAGAGCACGACGAGGCAGCCGATGCCGGTGACCAGCATGGCGAAGAGCCAGGCGAAACCATCCATGCGCAGGGTGACGTCGAGACCGAGCTGCGGCAACCATTCCAGATCGAGCCGCACGCGGCCGCCGCCGCGCACTGCGGGATAGAGCATGGCCGTCAGGACGAGGCAGGCGAAGGCCACCCCGCCGGCCATGCGCGCCGCCAGAACGCGGGAATCCGTCCGCAGCAAAGCGGTCGCGGCAAGGCTCCCCGCGAAGGGAAGGCAGACCAGCAGGACCAGAATCAATTCACCCGTCATCGTTTGATCGATCGCTTTAGAACCTCAGAGCTTCTCACAAGCCGGCGCGCCGGCAGTATCGGAAAGGCCGCAGCGATCCAGGACGATCGAGGGGCCGTCAGGCGAAATTCAAGGGAGGCGCACGCGCCCCACGCGTTTCGAGCCATCCCTTGCCGGGCCGGAAAGGCAGAACCATGACCGAGGCGGCCAGAACGCTTGCAGGAAAGACACCGGCTCCCATCGGCAGGCAGGCGAAACCGGCATCATCGACCGACACCGCCTTCGCGGCAGCGGTACGCTTGCGGCATTCGATATCGGACACATTCGAGGGAGTTCCCGCGGACTTCTGCACCCCGTGGCGAAGCACCTTGGAGACCGCACCCGCGGCGGCAGGGGCCGGGAGCGTGGATATCAACAACAAAAGACAGGTCAGCGCAGTGCAGAGAAGGCAGAAAGCCCGGCGAAACGGTCGATCCTGTTGCCTTGATGCTGCCAAACGCCCTGCCTCTCGATATTGCCGTCCGATCTGGAAGATTCCTTTATCCGGACAATACGTTGGCCGGGTCGGCACTGTCCACCCGAAAGCACGAAACTTTTCCAGATTTATGCCGATTTGCCGCAGCGGAAGGATGTTTTTTCTTCGCGACGTTCGAAACGGCGTTCGCCCCGCATGCCCGCCCGGCTTGCGGCCCCGAGGCATCGAGCGCATCCTAGACGGGCGAATCACATTGCAGACCTGCTCCGCCCGACATGCTCGCCCGGAGCGCATGGTGCGCCGATATCTGGACCGCCGGCTTCGAGTTTCCGGCCCTCCGGCAAGTTCCGTGTTCCGGTTTCTTCTGCCATGGCCGGCACGGCGTCAGTCCACTCTCGAACGGGGATCAACGATGACGGATGCGCGAATCGAATGGATCAGCAAGCGAGCCTATACCCTGTGGGAAGAAGCCGGTCGGCCACACGGCCAGGATGAGGAACATTGGTCGCAGGCCGTGCGCGAGCGCGAGGAATTCGAGCGGGTAGCGCTCCCCGCGGGAACGCCTGCACGCGTGAAGAAGAAGCCGTTGATCGAGATTTCCGGAAAAACGGAAACGAAGAAAGCCGGCGCTGCCAAAATGGGAAAGAGCGCGCAGACGGGCATGGAAAAGCCCGCCTCCGCCAAGGTAAAGGCCGTGAAGGCCGCAAACAGCAAGCCGATCTGAGGAAATCTGACGGCAAGCGCCCTTCCTACCGCGCGGCCAAATCATGTTTTCCGGCCGGCCGTGCGGCTTTGCCCTTGGAGGCGGTGGCAAAGCACTCTATCTGAACGCCGACGCGTTTTTCGATGAGGGTTCCGTGCGCTTGTTCTACCTGCTGGCCGGCTTCCTGATGACGGCGCTCGGCATCATCGGCGCCTTCCTGCCGCTGTTGCCGACGACGCCGTTTCTGCTCGTCGCCGTCTGGTGTTTCTCGCGCTCCTCCCCGCGCCTCGAGCAATGGCTGCTGAACCATCGCACGCTCGGTCCGCCGCTGACGAACTGGCAGCGGGAAGGTGCGATTTCGGCGCGGGCCAAGGCCACCGCCGTCTGCCTCATCGCCGCGAGCTACGGTTTCTTCCTCTATCGTTCGCAGCCTTCATTGCTGCTCGCCTCGGTGGTCGGGCTCGTCCTTGCCGGAAGCGTCACCTTCATCCTGACCCGCCCCCTGCCGAAGAAGGCCGGGCCATGACGGCGCAAGCGCCCGTCATCGTCTGGTTCCGCAAGGACCTGCGTGTCGACGACAACGCCGCGCTCGCCGCCGCCGCGGATATGGGTTGCTCCGTCATCCCCCTCTACATCCGCGAGGAGGAGACCGGCCCGCTTGGCGCAGCCCAGGCATGGTGGCTGCATCATTCCCTGACCTCGCTCGGCAAGGCGCTCGCGGGCCTCGGCGCGCCGCTCACCCTGCGCAGCGGATCGGCGCAGGCTGTCCTTGCCGATCTCATCGCGGAAACCGGCGCCGACACCGTCTACTGGAACCGCCGGTACGACCCCGTGGGCGTTGCCATCGATACAGAACTCAAGGCGGCGTTGAAGGCGCACGGCATCACGGCAAGGAGCTTTGCCGGCACGTTGCTGCACGATCCTCTGCGCCTGCTGACCGGCGAGAAGAAACCCTACAGGGTCTATACCCCCTTCTGGAAAGCCCTCGAGCGGGAGGGGGAGCCGCACGAGCCCATCGAGGCACCGGAAAAGCTGCTCCCGCTCCCCCGAACCGTCTTGTCCGAAACGCTGGACGATTGGAGGCTTTTGCCATCCGAGCCCGACTGGGCTTCCGCCTTCGGTAACATCTGGACGCCCGGCGAGCCTGCGGCACGTGAACGTCTTGCGGACTTCGTCGATGGCGTGATCGACGACTACGGAACGGACCGTGACCTCCCGGGCACCGATGGCACGTCCATGCTGTCACCGCATCTGGCGCTGGGAGAAATCTCCCCTGCCCGGATCTGGCACGCGACGCGGGGGCTGGGTGCGCCGAAGGACGATGTGCTCCAGTTCCGCAAGGAATTGGCCTGGCGCGAATTCTGTCACCATCTGCACTTCCATTTTCCAGCGCTCACCGAGCAAAACTGGAACGACCGCTTCGACGGCTTTCCCTGGGAAATCGACGAACGGAACTTCCGGCTGTGGACACGCGGCATGACGGGCTACCCCATCGTGGACGCCGGCATGCGGCAGCTTTGGAAACACGGCTGGATGCACAACCGCGTGCGCATGATCACTGCTTCCTTCCTCATCAAGCACCTCATGATCGACTGGCGGCGTGGCGAGAAATGGTTCCGCGATACGCTGGTGGATGCCGATGCGGCGTCGAATCCGGCGAACTGGCAATGGGTGGCCGGCTCCGGCGCGGACGCTTCGCCCTTCTTCCGCATCTTCAACCCGATCCTGCAGGGCGAGAAATTCGATCCGGACGGCCGTTATGTCCGGACCTTCGTGCCGGAACTCGAGGACCTGGATCCGGCCTACATTCACAAGCCCTTCGCCGCCTCGGCAAATGTGCTGGAGAAGGCCGGCATAGAGCTCGGGAAAACCTATCCGAAGCCGATCGTCGATCACGCCAGGGCACGCGAGCGGGCGCTCACGGCCTACAAGTCCCTGAAGGACGGATGATTCAGTCCGTGCGCGCGAGAGCTTCGGCCAGCAGGGAGACGAAGGCGTTGCCTGCGTCGTCGAGCGCTCCGCTGTTGTCGATGACCACGGTATCCGCGCCGATCACGATCTCCGGCACCGCCCGATCCAGCCGCTTCGCAATCGCCTCGGCACTCTCCCGGCCCCGGGCTGCAAGGCGGGCGGCGAGAATATCGGGGCGGGCCGTAACCACCACGACCTTCAGGCGGGCGGGGCGGGCCGTAACCACCACGACCTTCAGGCGGGGATAGGCCTCGGCAAAGGCGGGCAGCGCCGAACGGCTGCCATTGGCGACCAGCGTCACGCCCCGCGCGAGCTGGTCCAGCGTCTCCCGCGGAATGCCATAGGCAAGGCCATGCGCATCCCAGGATACCGCGAAGCCTCCCTCCACTTCACGCGCGCGAAAACCGCCCATGTCTATCGCCTCATGCGCCTCTCCGCCGGCATCGGCCGGGCGGGTGATCACGCGGCGCACGAACCGCAGACGGGCCTCGCCGGAAAAGTGCCGCGCGGCATAGGACATGACGCTGTCCTTGCCGGCTCCACTCGGGCCGACGACCACCACCATCGTTCCTACGGCAGCGGACGGCGGCCGCGCGGCGACATCCGTGTCCATGCTCATGCCACCCGCTTGCCCTGGCGCCAGACCGAACGGACGACGGGCACGCCGGAGGGACGGCGCACACGCACCACGTCGGCACGAAGCCCCTTGGCGAGCGCACCGCGGTCGTCGAGGCCGACGGTGCGGGCCGGCGTCGTCGAAACCATGGCGATCGCTTTCGGCAGCGCCATGCCCTCGTCCGCCAGAATAAATGGCGCGTGCATGAGGCTGAAGGGCACGTAGTCGGAGGAGAGCACGTCGAGCACGCCCATCCCGGCGAGATCGCGCGCAGCGATGTTGCCGGAATGCGACTTGCCGCGCACGATGTTGGGCGCGCCCATCAGCACGCTCATGCCCGCGCCATGCGATGCCTTGGCGGCCTCGAAGCTGGTGGGGAACTCGGCGAGGCGGATGCCGTAGCCGATGGCCTCCTCGACATGTTCCAGCGTCGCGTCGTCATGGCTCGCGACCGAGATGTTGCGCGCAGCGCAGGAGGCGGCAATGGCGTCGCGATGCGGTTTGGCATAGCGGGCGGACAGCTCCTGCTGACGCCTGCAGAAGTCGGCGAACTCGTCGTCCGTCAGGCCGCGCTTCTTCTTGTAGTAGAGGATGTACTGCTCCATGGTCTGGAACTGGCGCTGGCCGGGCGCGTGATCCATCAGCGAGACGAGGCGGACGAGCGGATCGTCCTCGAATTCTTCGTAATGATCGAGAACATTGTCGGTCGAGACCTCGCAGCGCAGGTGGATGAGGTGCTGCGCGCGCAGGCGATCCTCGCCCTGCGCCTCGGCAATGGCATTCGCCATGGCGCGCATCTCGCCTTTCTCGAAGCCGCCGTCCTCATCCGACCCCATGCGCAGGCAGTCGAAGACGGTGGTGATGCCGGAGGTGACGACCTGCGCGTCATGGGCCTGGATCGCCGCCGTCAGGCCCCAGCGCACGCCAGGACGCGGCGAATAGTGGGCTTCGAGGTGGTCGGTGTGGAGTTCGACGAGGCCGGGCAGCAGGAAGTCGCCTTCCATGTCCTCGCCGGTGGAGGAGGAGCCTTCGGAAATTTCGGCAATCAGGCCATCGCGCAGCACCAGGGTGCCGTCAAGGATCCGGTCCTCGAGAACGATGCGGGCATTGGAAAGAACGGTTTCGCGGGTCATGTCAGGCGGTCTTTCTGTTGGCGGCTCCCCCGAGCGGGAAGAGCGAATGGACGGTGAAATCGGCGCCGCGCGACGGCTCGCGGAAGAGCGCGAGGCCGGTGACCGGCAGCGGCCGGCTGTGGAATTCGGTGAAATGATCGAGCAGCACGCCTTCGACGGTATCGCGGCGCTCGGCCGGGACGCGCCCCGTCAATGTCATGTGGAAGCGGAACTCGTCGAAGACATAGGGATACCCCCATTGCACGAGGTTCTGGCGCTCGGCGACGCTCAATTCATCAGGCTTGCGGCGAGCGATATCGGCCGAGGTGAGCGGCGCGCGGAACCGCTCGAAGCGTCGCACCACCTCCCCGGCAAAACCCTGCAACGGCTCGCAATGATCGCCCGGAACCAGAGCGAAGAAGGACCCGATCCGGCCAATGACGACCTCCGGAATCTCGAAGGGCTCGGCCTCCGCGACAAACCGCCCGATCTCGGCCAGAAGCTCGGCCTCGCTGCGTCCCTCGGCAAGGGCGAAGGGCGCTTTCAGGGTGGCGTGAAAACCGTAGCGGCGCGGGTCCGCCGTCAGTGCCGCCGCATCCAGACCATCGGCCGCCGGCTGGGTCAGCGAAGCGCCCGTGAACGCATTGCGCCCCAGCCAGCGCTGGGCGGCAAGGGTCAGGGCATCGCTTGCGGGCGGTGTGAAATAGAGGGCGTAACGCAATGGCTTGTTCCTCGGAAATTGCTCGACGCCGCCCGGAAGGCGGCGCCGGATCATGAAGGGATTCGTGTGGCGGCATCATGCCGCCATCGCGAGATCAATGCGCCGGCCTGCCCATCAGGCGCGAGCGCAAGGCATTCGATATGCCGTCGAAAACGAAGACGACGATGAGGATCAGGAGCACCATGTAGGCGACGTTCTCCCAGTCCGAATTGGTGCGCATCGCTTCCCAGAGCTTGAGGCCGATACCCCCTGCCCCGACCGCGCCGATGATCGTGGCAGAACGGGTGTTCGATTCCCAGAAGTAAAGCGCCTGAGAAGCGAAAAGCGGCATGACCTGCGGCAGCACGCCGTAACGCTGTACGGCGACGGGCGCCGCGCCGACGGACTTCACGCCCTCGCGCTGCTTGTCGTCGATGTTTTCCAGCGCCTCGGAATAGAGCTTGCCGAGCGTGCCCGTGTCCGTGAAGAAGATCGCCGACATGCCGGCCAGCGGCCCCGGCCCGAAGGCGCGGGTGAAGAACAGCGCCCAGATGAGCATGTCGACCGAGCGCAGGAAATCGAAGAGCCGCTTCGTCAACTGGTTGGAAAGCCAGCTCCGCGTGATGTTGCGCGCGGCGAGGAAAGCCAGCGGGAAGGCTAGCAGCATGGCGAAGAGCGTGCCGACGAAGGCCATGACGATGGTCTGGAGCAGCTTGGTCCAGACATCGAGGTGCTGCCATTCCGCATTATAGAGGATGTTGTCCCAGGCGAGCGACAGGTTCGACTGCTTCGGATCGATCCGCTCGCCCGAGGTGATCAGCGAAAGGACTTCGGACGTCGATTTTCCATGGAACGGCGAGTTGGTGTCGAACAGGAAGTTCGCCCAGCCGAGGAAACGCCGGCGGATGCTGACATCGTCCGCCTCGATCTCGCCCCAGCCGGCAAAGCCGAAGGAAACCGTGATCTTCTCGCCCGGCGCCTTCTGCGTCGCCCAGGCCGGCAACGGACCGTCGACCGCCATCACGCCGCCCTTGATATCGGCGATCAGTGTCTCGCCGGCATGCCTAACCGTCACACGCTCCGGCACGACCTCGACGCTTGTCGAGGAATTCAGCGTGATCAGCGCACGCTTGACCACGTCTTCTTCGCGGGTCGTCGTGGCTGCCATGGCTTCGGCTGCCGCTGCCGATCCGCCGACCGCGCCGCCGCTTCCCATGAAGCCCATCGAGGCGGGCTTTTTCGCAGTCATGGTCGCGCCTGCGGCGGGCGCCGTGCGGGTCATGGTGCCGCGCTCGATTTCCACCCAGTCCGGCGTCGCATTGGGACCGAGCGGCGAGAAGCGCGGATAGGTGAGCTTCATCGCACCATCCGGCGCGATCGTCACTTCCGGGCGCACCTCGTAGGATACCCAGTCTGCGAGGTAGGTTCCGGCGAGATTCCAGTTGGCATTGCCGAGCACATGACCGATAGCGAAGAACCACCAGCAATAGAGAGCATAGAGCACGAAGCCGCCGGCGATGATGGCGACGCGGAAGCGCTGCCAGAACGAGCGGTGGAAGACGGCCGGGTGGCGCGCCGCGATCTCATCCATCTGGGCGGGATTGAGGGTCGTCATGGCAACTCCTATTGGGCCAGCTTGAAGGCGTGGTCGCCGACGAGCTTGCGGCGCAGCCAGGCGGAAAACTGGTCGACGGCGATGATGGTGACGAGCAGCAGGAGCACGATGGCGAGCGTCTTGGCCGCATGGCCTTGGCCGATGGAAAGGCGCAGCAACTCGCCGATACCGCCGCCACCGACGGCGCCGATAATGGTCGAGGCGCGCACGTTGATTTCGAGGCGCAGCAGGAAGTAGCTCATGAAGTTCGGCAGCACCTGCGGCACGATGCCGAACCAGACCCGCTCCACCCAGCTTGCGCCGACGGCGCGAAGCCCCTCCTCCGCCTTCATGTCGGCATTCTCGACCACTTCGAAGAAGAGCTTGCCGAGCGCGCCGACCGTATGGATCGACACGGCGATGACGGCCGGCAGCGGCCCGAGTGAGAGGATTGCGAGGAAGAAGCCGGCGAGCACGACTTCCGGGAAGGCGCGCAGGATTTCCATGAAGCGGCGCACGAAGCCGCGCAGCAGCCGGTTGGCGACGAGGTTCTTTGCCGCAAGAAAGCAGAGCAGAAAGCCGAAGACCATGCCGATGACGGTGGAGAAGATCGCGATGTTCAGCGTCTCCAGCATCTTGTGGAAATATTCCGGCACGTAGAAGCTCTGGGTGAGATAGAGCCGTCCTTCGGGATAATTGTATTTGAAGCTGCCGTCGTCATAGGGCGAAGGCAGGTCGAACAGCGCGCGGAAGACTTCGAGCCCGTCGCGCGGCACCATCTCGCCGATGAAATCGAAGAAGTAAGGCAACCGGTTGAAGAACTTGCCGGCATTCGTCTCGTTGGCGAACCAGAGCGAGCCGGTCAGCGCGACCGCGAGGATCGCAAGGCCGAGCCAAGTGTAGAGACGGCGGCGCGCGGTCAGCTCCTGCCAGTGCCGCTCGATGAGCGCACCCTTCTCGCTGAAGCCGTCGTGAAGCGTGTTCATGGCCATCGTCTGTCCGCCCGGAACTCGAAAAGAAGAAGGCGCCGGCCGGGTTTCGGCCGGCGCCGGATGCATCCTGGCGATCAGCCGCCGATCGTTGCCTTGCGGGCGTCGATGATCGGCTTGTAGAAGTCGACATTGACTTCCGTGAAGGAGGTGAAGTCACCACCCATGACGGCGGCGAAGCAGGCCGCGTCCTTCTTCGGCAGGTCGAGCATGAACTGCTTGAACTTGCCCTTCATGTCGGCGTCCATCGAGGTGCGTACGACGATCGGGCCGTTCGGGATCAGCGGCGACTTCCAGAGTTCGACGAGGTCGTTCATGTCGAGAATGCCCTTCTCGACCATCTTGTGCAGGTTGCCGGACGTGTAGCCGTCCTTCCACTCGCCAACGCCCGAACCGAAGGTCGTGCCGGCGTCGAAGGTGCCCTTCAGCACTTCGAGGACGAGATTTTCGTGACCGCCGCCGAAGCCGGTTTCAGCGAAGTATTCCTTGACCGGGCCACCGATGGCTTCCGGCAGGGTGACGAGCGGGACAAGGTAGCCGGACGTGGAGTCCGGGTCGGCGAAGCCGAGCTTCTTGCCCTTCAGGTCTTCGAGCTTGGTGATGCCGGAATCCTTGCGGGCGACCATGATCGAGTGGTAGCCGGTCGAGCCGTCGGTCTGGACGGTCGTCAGGATCGGCTCGACGGCATCAGCCTTGGCGAGGTAGATCTTGGCAAAGCCGGACGCGCCGAGTTCGGCATAATCGAGCGTGCCGCCGAGCAGGCCCTGGATGACGCCGTCATAATCGGCGGCCGGGAAGAAGGAGACCTTTTCGAAGCCGAGTTCGGCCTTCAGGTGATCGCCGAGGCACTGGTAGTTGCGCAGGCGGTCGGCTTCGTTTTCGCCGCCGATGATGCCGACGCGGAATTCCTTGAGCTCTTCAGCCTGGGCATGGCCGGCAAGCGCGATGAGCGCGACGGCGCCCAGAAGAATGTTCTTCAGCATGGTCTCTCTCCTGTTTGGCCGGCTTCGCCGGGCCTTGAAAGTTTCTGACCCTTCACGCGGGCCATTCGATCCGGACAGGTCAGAGACCGGCCAGTGCCAGCGGTGTCAGGCCGGCGGATTCCTTGGTGTTGTCCTGGCGCGCCGGGTTGCGGATCGCGGTGGACGTGACGCTTTCGTCGATCTCCGCGCCATCGGCGCCCGTGCCGTAGATCGTGCGCACGGCATCGGCGTCGAGTTCGCGCGCCGGGCCGTCGAAGACGACGCGGCCGGCCGACATGCCGATGATGCGCTCGCAATAGGCGCGCGCCGTATCGAGCGTATGGAGGTTCGTGATGACGGTGATGCCCTCGCGCTCGTTGATGTCACGCAGCGCGTCCATCACGATCTTCGCGTTGAGCGGATCGAGCGAGGCGATCGGCTCGTCGGCGAGCAGCATCTTCGGGTTCTGCATCAGCGCACGGGCAATCGCCACGCGCTGCTGCTGGCCGCCCGAAAGCGTACCGGCCGGCTGAAGCGCCGTCTGTTCGATGCCGAGACGTTCGAGCGCGGCAATCGCCATGATGCGCTCTTCGCGGGTAAAGAGGTTGAGGATGCTGAGCGCCGTCGAACGATGGTTGAGGCGACCGAGCAGGACATTGGTCAGCACGTCGAGGCGCGGCACCAGGTTGAACTGCTGGAAGATCATCGCGCAGTCGCGCTGCCAGTTGCGCAGCGCCGAACCACGCAGCGCCGACACTTCGATATCGTTGAAATGGATCGTGCCTTCACTCGGATCGGCAAGGCGGTTGATCATGCGCAGCATGGTGGACTTGCCTGCGCCGGAGCGACCGATGACACCGACCATCTGGCCCTGCGGGATGTGGAAGGTCACGTCGGCGACGGCAACGCGGGTGCCGAAGCGGCGGGTAACATTCTTCAGTCGGAACATGGCGGATCCCTTTCTGCAACAGGGGGCATTGTCGTTTTCGGGACTGGCTCTAAACGCTGTTGATGAAGGGGCGATGTCAGTTCGATGTCGGAAAAATAACAGTCCACAGCCCGGGAAATCCGGCATTCCGACGGGTGTTCTCAGCCATCGTGACGGCTGAGAAAGGCTTCTGCGTCAAGTTTGCGAAAGTCGTCCAGGGCGGTGCGCAGCCGGGAATGGTCCCAGTCCCACCAGGCGAGCTTTTCCATGCGTTCCGCGATGGTTCGGGGGAAGCGCTCGCGGATGACTTTCGCCGCGACGCCACCGACGATCATGTAGGGTTCGACGTCCTTTGTGACGACCGCACCGGAGCCTATGACAGCCCCGTTGCCGATGGTCACGCCGGGCAGAATGGTCGAGCCGTGGCCGATCCAAACGTCATGGCCGATGGTGACGCGATGCTCGCGCCGCCAGGAGAAGAAATCGGCCTCATGATCGGCATCCGGCCAGTAGTCGTTGGCGCGGTAGGTAAAGTGATGCAGCGTCGCGCGCCACATCGGATGGTTCGTCGCGTTGATGCGCACCGAAGCGGCGATATTGGCGAATTTGCCGATCGTCGCGCACCAGACGGAGGTGCCGTTCATCAGGTAGGAATAATCGCCGAGCTCCGTCTCGCTGACGCGGCAGTTCTCATCGACCTCCGTGTAGCGGCCAAGCACCGTGTCGGAGACGACGGCGGTCGGATGGATGAGCGGGGTTTCAGAAAGCCGGGTCATGCCGCGGCCTTTCGCGGCGAAAAGGCGGAGACGTCGACCACGCGGTCGGCGACCTTCTCGCGCACGTCCTCGTCATGGAAGATGCCGAGAAGCGCAACGCCGGCCGCCTTCTTCTCCTCGATCATGCCGACGACGACGGCGCGGTTCTTCGCATCGAGCGAAGCGGTCGGCTCGTCGAGCAGCAGGATACGGTGATCGGTGATGAAGCCGCGGGCGATGTTGACGCGCTGCTGCTCGCCGCCGGAGAAGGTGGCGGGCGGAAGCTGCCAGAGTTCGCGCGGCAGGTTGAGCCGAGCCAGCATGGTTTCGGCAGCGGCCCGCGCCTCCGCCGCGTCGACGCCGCGGGCCTGCAATGGCTCGGCGACGACATCGACGGCCGCGACGCGCGGCACGGTGCGCAGGAACTGGCTGACATAGCCGAGCGTGCCCCGGCGCACCGACAGGATGGTGCGCGGGTCGGTAGTGGCAAGGTCCACCAGCCTGCCCTCGTGATCGACGAGGATCTGGCCGCTGTCCACGGCATAGTTGCCGTAGACCATCTTGAGCAGCGAGCTTTTGCCAATACCGGACGGGCCGCCCAGCACGACGCATTCGCCGGCCTTCACCGAGAAGGTGACGTTCGACACCACCGGCAGGCGGATGCCGTCGCGAAGATGCATGGTGAAGCTCTTCGCCACTTCGGAAACGACGAGGGGTGTGGGCATGGTTACACCTGCAGGATCGAGGAAACGAGGAGCTGGGTATAGGCTTCGCGCGGGTCGTCGAGCACACGGTCCGTCAGGCCCTGCTCGATGACGAGACCGTCCTTCATCACCATCATGCGATGCGAGAGAAGGCGCGCGACGGCGAGGTCATGTGTGACGATGATCGCCGAGAGACCGAGGTCCTGCACGAGGCCGCGCAGGAGATCGAGCAGGCGCGCCTGCACCGAGACGTCGAGGCCGCCCGTCGGCTCATCCATGAAGATAAGCCGCGGCGAGGTGACGAGGTTGCGGGCGATCTGCAGGCGCTGGCGCATGCCGCCGGAAAAGGCGCGCGGCTGGTCGTCGATGCGGTCGACGCTGATTTCCACGCGGCCGAGCCAGTTGCCGGCCGTCTCGCGGATATTGCCGTAGTGCCGCTCGCCGACGGCCATCAGCCGCTCGCCGACATTGGCGCCGGCCGAGACCGCCATGCGCAGGCCGTCCGCCGGATTCTGGTGCACGAAGCCCCAGTCCGTGCGCATCAGGAAGCGGCGCTCCGCCTCGCTCATGCGGGCAAGATCGCGCATGACGCCATCGCGCATGCGGTATTCCACCGAACCGGAACTCGGCATCAGGCGCGTGGCGAGGCAGTTGAGCAGCGTCGTCTTGCCGGAGCCGGATTCCCCGACGATGGCGAGGACTTCCCCCGGCCAGAGATCGAAGGACACGTTCCGGCAGCCGATGCGCGCGCCGTAGAATTTCGAGATGTCGCGGACTTTGAGAAGCGGCGTGTCGGTCATTCGGCAGCCTCCTTGTTATAGGCGAGATGGCCGCGATGGCCGTTCGCGCAGCGGTCTTCGCAATGGTCGGTGTCCGAGCAGACGAACATCCGCCCGCCCTTGTCGTCGAGCACCACTTCGTCGAGATAGACATTCTCCGCGCCGCAAAGCGCGCAGGGCTTGTCGAAGGTCTGGATCTCGAAGGGATGATCCTCGAAATCGAGGCTGACGACGTCCGTATAGGGCGGCACGGCGTAGATGCGCTTCTCCCGGCCCGCGCCGAAGAGCTGGAGCGCTTCCGACATGTGCATCTTCGGATTGTCGAATTTCGGCGTCGGCGACGGGTCCATGACGTAGCGGCCCTCCACCTTCACCGGATAGGCGTAGGTCGTCGCGATATGGCCGTTGCGGGCGATATCCTCGTAGAGCTTGACGTGCATGAGACCGTATTCCTCAAGCGCATGCATTTTTCGCGTCTCGGTCTCGCGCGGCTCGAGGAAGCGCAGGGGCTCGGGGATCGGCACCTGGTAGACGAGCGTCTGGCCCGCCGTCAGCTTTTCCTCGGGAATGCGGTGGCGCGTCTGGATGATCGTCGCCTCGCGCGTCTTCGTCGTCACCGCCACATTGGCGACCTTCTGGAAGAAGGCGCGGATGGAGACGGCGTTGGTCGTGTCGTCCGCCCCCTGGTCGATGACTTTCAGAACGTCCTGCGGCCCGAGGATCGCCGCCGTCACCTGCACGCCGCCGGTGCCCCAGCCATAGGGCATGGGCATTTCGCGGGAGGCGAAGGGCACCTGATAGCCGGGAATGGCAATCGCTTTCAGGATCGCACGGCGGATCATGCGTTTCGTCTGTTCGTCGAGATAGGCGAAGTTGTATGTCGCCAGGTCTGCCGTACTCATTCTGCGGCCTCCGGAAGTTCGGTGTTCTCGCCATGCGCGGCCTCGTATTCGCGTCGCATGCGGCGCACGAGGTCGAGCTCGGCCTGGAAATCCACGTAGTGGGGAAGCTTCAGGTGCTCGACGAAGCCGGTCGCCTGAACGTTGTCGGAATGGGAGATGACGAATTCCTCGTCCTGCGCCGGAGCGACGATGTCCTCGCCGAATTCTTCCGCGCGTAGCGCCCGGTCGACCAGCGACATCGCCATAGCCTTGCGCTCGCTCTGGCCGAAGACAAGGCCGTAGCCGCGGGTGAACTGCGGCGGGTTCTTCGCCGAGCCCTTGAACTGGGCGATCATCTGGCATTCGGTGATCTGGATGCGGCCGAGCGAAACGGAAAAGCCGAGTTCCGGCATGTCCAACTCTACCTCGACCTCGCCGATGCGCACTTCCCCGACGAAGGGATGGGTGCGGGCATAGCCGCGCTGGGTGGAATAGCCGAGCGCCAGAAGAAAACCTTCATCGCCGCGCGCGAGCGCCTGCAGGCGAAGATCGCGGGCCATCGGGAACTCCAGCGGCTCGCGGGTGATGTCTCCCGGCACATGACCTTCGGGAAGGCTGCCGTCGTCCTCGACCAGCCCTTCACCGGCAAGAATATCGGAGACGCGCATGACCGGTTCGCCGGCCTCCTCGCGCTCCAGCGGCGCTTCCACCGCCCCGTCGCTCAAAAGCGAAGGGTCGAGCAGGCGGTGCGTGTAGTCGAAGGTCGGGCCGAGAAGCTGGCCGCCCGGCAGGTCCTTGTAAGTCGCCGAAACGCGGCGCTCGACCAGCATGTCCCCCGTCTCGACGGGTCTGGAATAGCCAAAGCGCGGCAGCGTCGTACGGTAGGCGCGCAGAATGAAGATCGCCTCGATCATGTCGCCGCGCGCCTGCCGGACGGCAAGCGCTGCCAGCGCGCGGTCGTAAAGCGAGGCTTCCGCCATAACGCGGTCGACGGCAAGGCCGAGCTGCGCGACGATCTGGTCGATGCCGATGGCCGGCAGCGATCGGTCGCCGCGGCGGCGGTCGGCGAGAAGGCGATGGGCGTTGGAGATGGCTGCCTCGCCACCCTTGACGGCAACATACATGGTCTTACGCCTCCTTCACGCGAAGAACGGTGGTGCGCGGCAGGCAGACGATCCTGTCTCCCGCAACGAGGATCAGGTCGACACCGCGCGGGAAGCCCCGGCGGTTTTCGGCCCAGAAATGCGCGAACATGTCCGGCAGGTCGACCGGCGCGATCTCTTCCTGCGTGCGGATGCCCGGTCCCGTCAGGACCAGCGGACGGCCGCCCTCGAAGGCCTCGATCTCGACGACCAGCGTCGTCGAGCGGTCCGGGTATTCCTGCGTGCCCTGCGCGAAGAGGCAGAGATTGGGCAGCATCGCGCCCTTTTCCACGAAGGCGAAGCGGGCGTTCTGGCGTTCACCGGTCACCGTCGCCCCGGCATTGAAGGCGAGCCATCCGGGCAAGGCAGACGCGGCGAGCGCCGGCGTCAACCAGACGACCGTGTCGTGATCGCAAAGCGTCAGCGCGACGGCGCCGGCCGCAGCTGCGAGCGGCTTGGGCGGCAGGACGGTCGCGGCGACTTCCCCGATCGTGCCGGGACGAGCCATGCAATCCATCAGCGTGCGGAAAACGGCCTGAGCCTCGAAGACCGGCTCGTGGAAGCCGCCGGCAAATGCGAGCGTATCTGTCGTCATCAGTCCTCTCCGCGAACCATGGTGAAGAAATCGACGCGGGTCGCGGCGGTCTGGCGGGCCTTCGCCTCGTCCTCGCCGGCAACGCGCGCCGCAATCGCGTCCAGCAATGCATCGACCTCGCCTTTGCGGGCCGGCTGCTGGAAGAGCGCATCGAAGATCGCCGCAAGCCGCGCCTTGGCGCCA
>APMI01016091.1_pt1 | contig 20833 bp, 16 predicted proteins | sample 667938 | NCBI WGS metagenome assembly APMI01 (sample SAMN01084076, study PRJNA167559) | wastewater metagenome | biome: Wastewater | place: Denmark: Ejby Moelle, Odense | collected 2011-11-28
GAGTCCACCGCGACCGACGCAGCGACAGCTGCCGCGGGTGGCACAGGCGTGACGGTTGCGGCGGCAGCCGATTCCTCGGCCTCAGCCGCATCGTCCCCTGCCGCCGCGGCATCGGATGCCGCGAGTGCAGTCCAGCCCGCCCAGCACATTGCCGCAGCGCAGGCGAATGGCGAGACTCTGCTCGCCAATGCGACCACTGCCACGACCCCAGGGGCGGCCACGGCCGCGACCTCAGGCACTGCTGCGCCCACCGCCACAGCCAAGGCCACTGCCGTATCGGCCACCACTGCAGCCCCAAAGGCGGTCGCGCTGGTCAACGTCCCAAGCAACACCACCACGGCGACAAACACCACCGCCGCGGCAATGAGTACCTCGGCGTCATCGCAAGTAACGCAGCCCGCGCAGACGGCGCAGGCCACGCAGGCGTCGTTGGCTGCAGCGGCGCTGAAGGCCAGCATGACGGCCATGCAGGTGGAGGAATTGATGAAAACGGGGGTGCTGCTCTCCGCGCGCACACCGGTGGAGAACCTCGTGGGCGCGAAGACACTCGCGACGACGAATAAGGACTGGATCAGTTGGATCGCATACAAACAGGACCAAGTTAACAAGTGGTTCGCCAAACCACGCGACCGCCTCGACTTGATCGCCGGTTATGTGAATGACTTCGTCGACCCCAAGACTGGCGCAGCGGCGAATTGGTCGATGGACATGCCCGAACCCACCTCAGGCACAACCGACCGCGAGAAGGCCTACAAAGGCGCCTGGGTGGCAATCCAACGCCAGTACAACATCAAGTACGCCCTGGATGCAGCCCGCATCTATCAGATGAGCGGCGATACGAAGATGGCGGAGTTGGCTGCAGCGCAATTGGACTTCTACGCGGACAACTACATGAAGTGGCCATTGCGTACCGCCATCGGCAATGCGCGCATGCTGGGGCAGAGTCTCGACGAGGCCGTCTCAGCGTTGACCATGTTGGAGATTTCGCGGGCACTGACACCCTATGTGTCGGCCGCACGCAAGGCGAAGTGGCGCGATGGTGCGTTCTATCCCATCGCGAACAACCTGCAGAGCTACTCATGGGGCAGCCTGAACAACATCAATCTGTGGTGTGCGGTTGCGACTGCTGCCGTCGGCTTCGAGTTTGCAAACTCCTCCTGGATCGACGCGGGCCTCACGGGCCCAAGAAGCGTGGCTGCGGTAATGGCACAAGGTGTCACACAGGATGGCATTTGGTTCGAAGGCTCCTTCGCCTACAACAACTACGTGCTGTCCGCACTGGCTCGGCTTTTTGACTTGGCCGTGGCCACCGGAAGGTTGGACGTGATCGCCCGATACACGCCTGAGACGCAACGCATGCTGATGGCGCCGATCCTCTACCGCTTCGACGACAACTCTCTGCCGAGCCCGAATGACACGCGTTTTGCGGTTGCCCCCGTCGACTCGTCGACACATGGTGCGTTCTATCGGTATGTGCCCACCACCTATGGCATGCAATATGCCCTCGCCAATCGCAGCTGGTCCACGTTGATCGACCCTCCGAGTGCAGTACAGAGCACTCCCACGCTTCCAACAGCAAGAACCGTCTACTCACCGGACACCGGCTTTGCAACGCTGCGCAGCGGGAGTTGGCAGGCTTTCGTCCACTATGGTCAGAAGACCTTGGCTCACGCGCAAGTGGAGACGCTTGGCTATGAACTTATGCATGGGACAACTGCCATCGCGCGGGACGCCGGCACCTCCACGTCATACGGTTCTCCTGAGCACCTTGAGTATTTCTCTCAGGCTCTTGGCAACAACGTGCCGCTCGTTGATGGGCAAGGCGCTGAGGGCATCAGCATGGGCGAAGTGAAGTCCTTCGATCCCACGACAAATACCCTAGATGTGCTCCAGGCGAGCTATCGCACCGACGTCAGCGCGCGGCGGACCTTCAAGGTGGATACCAATGGCTTCACGGAAACGACGCTGCTCGCCTTGACGAAGACGGGCGCTGCACCACGTCGCCTCGGCGTGGTCTTCAATACCACGTGCGCCGTTTCGATCACAGATCCACGTGCAGGTTCGGCAAGTTCCGTCGCCGCGCCCACGGGCGCGACGGCCTTCAAATATTGGAAGACGGTAACGCGTCAGACGGCGCAATCAACCTGGACGGCGAAGGTGGCCTGCGGATCAAAGGCCTACGAAATGACGGTGAGTGGCCCGGCAGCGCACTTCATCTACCGCGCGTCGGCCCCTGGCACACCTCTACCCAGCACCCGCAATGCGATATATGTTGAGAGCACCGGACAAAGCGCAACCTTCACGACCAGCATCCGCGCCCTCTGATCAGCGCAGACGCGGTGCGGCGACGCATGCCGCTAGGCCATCAGCGAAGCGCTCGACCATCGCTTCCAGCGTGTAGCTGCGAGCACTTTGCTGGGCTTGCAATGCCAGGGACTGCCGTGCCTGCGCGTCGGTAACGAGGCGCTCCACGGCGTCGGCGAAGCTGCTGGCGTTGCCTTCAGTCATCACCCCGTTGACGCCGTCCTCGAGGTAAGCCACCTCGGGGCTGTGTTTGGCATCGTTCGTGGTGATCATGGGCACACCAGCCACAAAGCTGTCCAGAATATGCAACCCCACCAGCCCGGGGTTGAGGAAGAGCTGCGAGGCACGGAACCACGCGGCCTTCTCCCGCCCCCGCTTCATCCCCGCCCAATGGAACCAGGGTTTGTCCATCGCGCGATCAAGCTCCGGCCGACTCGGGCCGTCGCCGATGATCACAAGGCGGAAGCTCGGATGCCGCGCGACAACCTGCTCACACGCCGTGAGCATCAGGTCGAGCCGCTTGTCCGGATACAGAGAGCCGCAGTACAGGCCGACGCAGGCGCCCGGCTCCGCGCCAATGCTCTCACGCAGCGCCTGAACCTCGGCATCGGGCACCGAAGCCAGATCTCTCTCGAAGCCCTGGTTGTCGATGGCGTTGTTCAAGACCGTGATGCGCTCACTCGGGAAGCCGGCTTCACGCACGATCTCCGCCGTCATGTCCGTATAGGCGAACCACCAATCCACTGAGGTGAGCATGCGTTGCTTCCAGCGCTCGCGCAGGCCCGAGGGCGCATCGCTCTGGAAATTGCGCCCGTGTCCCCAGTAGGCCACGCGCGTCTCACGGGGCCCCCAACCGAACAGCCAGGGATAGTTGGAAAGCAACCTGCTTTCCTGCATCAACACCACAAGGTCGACATCCCTCACCAAGTGCGCAAAAGGCTGCCAGAGAAGGTCACGCCCTTTCACATTCACGCTTCGGTTTTGAACCTTCGTGGCCCACGGCAGTTCGCCCGTGTCGCGGCGCACCGCCTCTGCGGGTGTCGCATCACCATGGACCAGCGCAAGATCGAGGTCACGCGCGGCGCACGCTGAGCGCAACTGCTCGAAGAGGCCCAGCCGGTAGTGCAGCAATCGATGCTGGAGGATGGCTACCCGCTTCTTCTTAACCGTCATTCATCCACTCCGGGTTCGACAACCCAATGCTCATAACCACGCTCTGAGAACTCGAAGCGGCCCGAAGCCATCATGCGTTCATGTCGCGTACGCAGGTTGGGGTCCGCATAACGCGACGCCACAGCCCGGGCCGGCGAGCCTGCCACGATCGTGTAGGGCGGAACATCCCGAACTACGACAGCGCCTGCCGCAATGACCGCGCCGCGGCCGAGTCGCACGCCCGAAAGCACGATGGCGCCAAAGCCGATCCAAACGTCGTCTTCCACGACAACGCCCTCCGCCTGCACTGACTGCGGCGCCGCGGCGGCGCCGACCCAGGGGCCAAAGCGCATCGGCACGCCAAGGGTGTCAGTTCCATGATCATGCCTGCCGACGAAAGATACCCGGCTGGCAATCAGCGCATAGTCACCAATGCTTGCATTGGTTTCGATGACGACTTCCTTGCCGATGTAACACTGCCGGCCAATGGAAATTCCGCGCGCAGCCCAAAAACGACCTCCCTTACCGATATGAAGGCCACGCCCCACGCTCTTGATGCTGGGATGGCGCCAGACGCGCCAGCGGGTAGCCAGAAGACGCAGCGCTGCCTTGACGCCCTGGAGGTCAAGCACGCTCAACGGCTCTCCGTGGCGCAAGAAACTCGGCCCGACAAGACCTCATGCATTGGTGACACCGAACTCCTCCATCCATAGCGCTGTCATGATAAAGCGCCACGACGGGAATCCTTTGAGAGCTGCCGTGGGATCAGTCAGTTTGGCCGCGAGGGGCTTCGCACGCCAGATGGTGCGGTCTTTGAACGACGGCGAGTTGACCAACCGGCCAACGAACGATTGAAGGGCGTCGCCCCGCAACCAATCCGCAAACGGCGTGGCAAAGCCCAACTTGATCTTGGAGTCGATGATCTGCGCCGGCACGCGACCGCGAAAGGCGTCGCGAAGGATCTTCTTCGTGACGCCGCCTGAGAACTTGTCCTGATCGGGCAGCGCGAAGGCGAACTCCATCAGCCTGTAGTCGACGAACGGTGATCGGATCTCGATCCCCTGGCTCATCGACGACTGATCTTCGTAATGCAGGATCTGGTTGAAACCGTAGTCGTGCAACTGCCCCCGCAGGTGGCGGTCCAGATTGCCGCCGCCACGCACCATGGAGAGGTCGGGCAGGTAGCCGGCGTGCTGCTGCCGGAAGCCAGGCGCCAGCATGCCGGCAGAGCCCTCGACAAGACGTGCACGCAATTGCGATGCGAGGCGCCGGCCCATCATGGCTTTGATGGTCTGCGCCACCAGGCCGCCGTATCCGAACGGCATGTTGGCGTGGATGGCGCGCGCCTCACGCAACGCTGCCGCAGGGCTCACTTGCAACATGTCCAGCATGCGGTAGCCACGGATGTAGAAGCCGTAGCCCGCGAGCGCCTCGTCTGCGCCCTGGCCGTTGATGACGACCTTGATGCCCTGGGCACGCACCGCCTGCATAAGCTTCCAGTGCGCATAAGACGCTGCGCTGCTCATCGGTTCCTGCATGGCGCGCACGTAGGCTCTGAACTCCTGCGACAGCTCCTCACCCCCCGGCGTGAGCTCCACCGAACGGACATGCGGGCACGAGGCCATGAGCGCGCGCACGTTGGCCGCCTCGTCGTAGGCGTGGCCCGGATGCGTGGCTGTGAATGCCGTAACAGTCTCGACCCCACCCAGGCGCCCGGCGTCGATCTCGTCATTGACGATGCTGCAAATGACCGAGGAGTCGATGCCGCCGCTTTGCAGCAACGCCACCGGCACGTCGCTGCGGAAACGCAGGCGAACCGCATCGCGCAGCAGGCTGGCAAAGGCTTCCGCCCGCTCGCGCTCGGGCGGCAGCGACACCTTGGCGTCTTCGAGGCTCCAATAACGCCGCATCTCCACGGGCCCGCCATCGAGGCGCCAGACCAGCTTGTGGCCCGGCAGCAGCTCGCGCACGCCTTCCAGCATCGTCTCGCCGTTGTTGGTGCGATAACCGTAGGCGAGGTAGTCGTGCAGCTTGCCGAGGTTGGCGCGGTCGAGCGGACGCGCGGCACGAAGACCGGCAATCTCGCTGCTGAAGAGCAGTTCGCCACCAGACTCGATGTAGAAGAACGGCTTGACGCCAAGACGGTCACGAGAGGCGAACAGCCTGCGCTCGCGCTCGTCCCAGATCGCAAACGCCCACATGCCATTGAAGCGGCGGACGCAGTTCTCGCCCCACACGCGATAGGCGTGCAGGATCACCTCGGAGTCGCTGTGCGAACGGAACACGCAGCCCAGCGCAAGCAGCTCCTCGGTCAGCTCAAGGTAGTTGTAGATCTCACCGTTGAACACGAGCGTGAGCGAACCGTCCGCGCTGTGCATGGGCTGCGCCCCGGCATCGCTGAGGTCGATGATGGACAGCCGCTGGTGGCCCAGAGCGACAGCGTCGCGTTCGAAAACGCCACTGCCGTCTGGCCCGCGGTGCGCGATCGCGACATTCATGGCCGTCACGCGCGCGCCGAGTTCCCCCCGCCCGACGCCTCTTCGCGTCAGGCTCCCATTGATCCCGCACATGTTGTGTCAACCTCGTGAGCCAGGCGGCTTCGAAGAGCCTGCTCCGTACTCTCGACTGACAGGCGCCCAGGCAGCCCGCATCTTGCCTAACCCACCTTGCAGTTTCCCGTCGTAACGGAACGTTGCTGGGCCGTGAAGCAGGCGGTCCCCCCAGGCGAGGGGTCCATACAACAAGACAATGACAATGCCACGCAGGAAGAAATGCGCGTAGGCCCACCATCCCTGGCGCCGCGCATGCAACCGCGTGTAGTTCTGACCGGCGATGTACGCACGACGGCGAAGGTAGGCCATCGTCATGCGCTCGGGCGGCACACCTTCGTGAGCAACGGCTTCGTCGCACCAAACGAAGCGTGCGCCATGTTCCTGGCAGCGCCAGAAAAAGTCGCTGTCCTCCGAGCCGGACTGCGAAAAGACGGGGTCGAACCCACCTGCGGTGAAGAACAGCTGGCGCCGGAAGATCACATTGCCACTGGCGCAGTGAGACCAATGCAGCTTCGCCCCCGTGGGATGGCGATGCCGTGCATAGAACCCGCAGCGCAGCAGCCATTCCGGCGGCTCCGCCTCATAGCTGGGCAAGACGGGCCCGAAGACCCCGTCGGCTTGGAACGCAACCTGGGTCTGCCAGAGCGCTCGCAGCCAACCCGGCTCGGGCCACTCGTCGTCGTCGATGTACGCGATCCATTCCCCACGCGCCTCCTCGACACACCGCGTACGCGCGAAGCCCACTCCTGGCCTGGGCTCCACGACGTAGCGCGCAGGCCAGGGCCAGTCGCGGGTGGCATCCTGGAAGGCCAGTTCGGCACTGCCTGCGGCATCGTTGTCGACAACCAGCAACTCCACGCCACAGCCCGGCGGCAATGCGATGCCGCGCAGGTGGGTCAGCAGCCGCCCGAGACCCTCCGGGCGACGGAAGGTGCAGACGCAGACGCTGATGAGCGGTGCCTGATCCATGCTCAGCTCCGGCCCGCCAATCCTGCGCGCTCGCCCGGCCGAAGCACGCGCCTGATCTCCGCTTGGATGTGCTCGATCTGGCGCTCCCAGGTGAGTTGCTCCGCGCGCACCAAAGCCCCTTCATGCAGGCTTCGCCAGTGCGGCACAGATGCTGTCACCGAGTCGACGGCGTCCACCAGCCGGCCCACCAACTCGTCTTCGTCGCGTACATCGCGTGCCGGCACCACGACGCCGCAGCTGGAGTTCACGAAGCTGGGCGGCCCCCCGAGCTTCAGACACACGACGGGAACGCCGGCGGACAACGCCTCCTGCACCACGTTGCCGCCCGCGTCGCGCAGGCTCGGGAACATGAACACATGCGCTGCTGCATAGCGGGCGAACAGTTCCCGCTGCGGCAGGAACGGGATGAAAGCGACGTCCTCTTCGGTCAAGTTCAGGCGGCTGCAGAGCGCCTTCAAAGGTGCCAGCATGGGCCCACTGCCGATGACGGTCAGCCTCACCTGGCGACCACGGGCGCGAAGCCCTGCCACCGCGCGAACGGCGAACTGGACGCCCTTCAAGCCCAGCAGACGGCCCGCGAACAACAATTCCACTCGCTGGCCTGCCACCGGCGGGCTTGCCAGCGGCAGCAGCCCATGCGGCGCACCCGTTTCCTGGGCCACAAGGGTTCTCTCACGAACGCGCCGCGGCAGTCGGGCTTTGGTCTCCTCGGTACGGGCAAAGACCAAGTCGGCGCGCGACAGTGCCAGGTGCCAGAGCGGGTTCGCAGTGGCGACGCGGTTCACAAGTGCCCGGGCCAGCTCGCGTGCCTTCTCGCCCAAGGGGAGGCTGCGTTTGAGGCGCCACGGCGCGTCTTCCCCGCCTCCCACCGGCCCGAAGACAAAGGGAGGCCCGACGAAACCAAGCCAAGACGCCTGCCGGAAAGCGCCATAGGAAATGTGGTGACACAGATCGAATGGCTGCTCGCGATGGAGTCTGCGGGCAAGAAACATCAGCCCGAACTGCCACTGGCCGAAGATGAACTGCGACGTCTTGCTGGAGACGCGCAGGCGGGAGATCCACCACGGCCGGTAGTAGATGACCGTTAGGCGAGGGGCCTTGAGTTGCGCCACCTTTTCGCCGATGCGGCGCAGGTTGTGCCCGTCGGTGACGAGCACGACGTCATTCGACTTGGCCAGCTCGTTCGCCCAGCGCCAGGCGCTTCCGGACTCGCTCCCTTCGCCCGGACCGAAGCCGAATGCAGAGACCAGAATCCTCATTCGCGGTCCCCATTGCTCGCAGCCAACCCGGGGGCCTTCACTTGTCCGACTCCGTGCGGACGTGCCCTCGCGGCGGCAAGGCGCGCAACTTGCGTTGGTAATGGTCCAGATAGCGCCAGACCGTGAAAGCGGCATGCCGCACTGGACCGAGAAAGTGCCGCCTGATTCGACTAATCTCCTGCCGCGTAAGTTCAGCTCGCTGCACATGCGCGCCGTCGCCGCTGAAATTGGCGACGATTTCTTCACAATAGGCGTACGACGCTCCCGAGCGCAATGCACGCAAAAACCAGTCGTAATCCCCGCACAGGCGATATTGAAGATCGAAGCCGCCGGAGGCTTTCAGCAATTCTCTCTTAGCAAAAGTGGCCTGGTGGCAGATGGAGTCGATAAGCAGCCGGGAATACGAAAGGTGGGAATAGTCGCGAAGAACCCTGTGGTGCGCAAAGGTATGCCATATCCGACCGATGAGGATTTGCGGGCTACCTGTGCTTTCGAGGGCCGCTGCGACATTCTTCAGTACGTCGGGCCCAGCAAACTGATCGTCCGCATTCAAAAAGAACACATAGTCGCCACGCGCCAGGGCTACACCCTTGTTCATGGCGTCATAGATGCCCTTGTCCGGTTCGCTGATGATCCGCGGTGTCAATCTCGCATCTGAACTCACCACCTCCAACGTGCGATCCGTCGAAGCGCCGTCGACAACCAACCATTCGAAGTCGCGAAATGATTGGCTGGCGAGGGATCGCATAGCCTCACCGATACAACGCTCGGCATTGAAGCAAACGGTAACGATACTGAATCTCACGTCAGATCGCCCGCACTTTTGCTATAGCAAATGAAGGACGCGCATCACGTCGCCTGAGAAGGGCTGGAATGGCCAGGCATACCCCCATGACGACCATGCTTCGAATTTCGATGATCGGGGTGCCGACAAGCAGATTCGGCAAAGAACACGCCATTCCACACATGGAAGCTACCAGAAGGGATTTGTCCCGCCCTTCTGCCAGCGGCCAACTCCGACGCAACAGTGAAAGATAGGTCGCAAGCAACCCACAGAATATGGCCAGACCGACAACCCCGGTCTTAAAAAGAACGTGACCCAGGCCGCTATGAATAAAGCCGTAGTTCCCTTGGTGATATTGCAGACCGATAGAGCTTTTCGGCTGGAATATCCCCCCCGGCCCCACACCAAACACGGGACTCTTGCGAATCTCCTCCATGGCGAGGCGTAACTCGTAGGATCGCTCATATCGAACGTCCACCAAGTACTGCTTGCGTTCGTCACCCTGCACGATCTTTTGGAGGACAGATCGATTGTCTGTGATGCGCTCATTCAGCTTGTACGCCACAAGAGGCAGAGCGATTGCAAACAAGGTAAGCACCAACGTCCTGCGACCTTTAGGGAGCAATAAAAGTACAACCAGCAAGCTGAGGAAAAGTCCGATCTGGCCGGTCCGACGGGCAGATAGCGCAATATCAGCGAGACAGACGATCAAGAGTGATATCAGGCCCACGCGCACCCATAGCGAAAGCCCCTTGCGAACGGACAACTCCCAAGTGCACCACCCTGCAAGCATGGCAGCGATGATGGAATAGTTGATGTCCCAGTAGGTGATACGGAGAAGACCGGTCCCACCGTGCTCTTCATACGACCCTTGCGGATCTCCCCCCAGCGCCACATAACGGAACAAGCCCCAGACCATCATGATGGCAGCAATACCCCCGAGCGCCGCAAACATCCGGTGACGCACGCCAGGGTCGCGGAGATGAGAGATAAGTGCAGCGACGAGGCACCCCTGGAAGATTACGTTGATCACACCGGCCCGCGTAAAGACCACAGGCCAACGGTCGTACTGTTCTGAAAACCAGATAGCCACATATCCGGCGAACAGCACACCAAAGCATAGATACCACGCAAAATACGGATCTCCGCGAACTTCATTCGCAACGGCTTGATTCACGCCCTTGCCAGCCGTACGCCACCCCGCCAACAGCAAAGCGCCGAGGCTCAGAAATACCAGGCTCAATTCATATAAAGAGAAGAATAAATAACCGCCGCCTTTGCCATAAACGTTGAATCCCGTCGCATTGCCGAGCGCGTCGGTGGGAGAACTTGGAAATATTACTGTCGCCGCCAACAATAGGAGCAGCAATGGGCGCGGGAAGACGAGCACCGCCACGCAAAATCCAAGAGCCAGCCCTAGCGCCACGACAAAGGGCAACGCCGTGAAGCCGAACACCATCAATTGATTGAATATTTCGGACATATCGCCTGATCCTTATTGTCCGTAGTAGTCCAGTATTTCCGGCAGACGCGCTTGCACCGTGACATCAGGGTTGGAGTGTGCGGTACGTGGGCTTGGAGTGAAGGTCCGTAGCGCTGCAACCATGTCGGTCAAGCTTTCAAAGACCCGCATTTGGCCCGCGTAGGCCTGATACCGCAGCAGCTCGGGGCTGCCACCCCGCGCCAACGCCCACACAGGGACGCCGTAGCCCAACGCTTCCAGAATACTTGTCGCACAAGCCTCGTCGCAGATAGACGGCACCAACGTGAGCGCCGCGCAGGCAGTCTCCTCCATCAGTTCCTGCTGGTCTAGAAAGCCCAAAAGCTCAAGGCGCCTATGCCCATGCCTCTCTCGCAGACGAGGCATCTGCGGCCCATCCCCTGCCAAACGCCAGTCAAAACGGCCAAGGAGTTCATCGTCCACCAGGTCCAGCAGCTCGATGAATCCCTTGTATACGTCTACACGCCCGGAAAGCAGCACGCGTGCCGGTGTAGGGGACACCGTCGCAGCAGGCAACGCCGCCTGCGGCCCGATGAAGTTGTGAATGACACGGGAGTTGAAGCGGCCATCGCTCCCCGTGTTCGCAATGAAGCGTTGGCGCAAGAACTCCGACACGAAGATCGCTTTGTGCTGATGGAAGACTTCATCGGCAGCGGACCGGTGCCGTTCAACCGCCCGAGCCGTAAGCCAAGTCTGAACTATGCCGGGGTTCCCGCTAGCGCACTGGACGCAGGCAGCAGCACGAGTCTCGAAGCACCTATCACCATTGACGAATCGGACAAACCGTAGGCACTCGCTACCCTGGTCATGGAGGGTGTGCACGTAATTCAGGGACCGCGGGATGAACAATCCGGTCTCGACGACGTGGCCGTGGTAGTGCACGACGTCATACTTCGAGAGCCCCACCGAGCGGATAGCCGCAGCGATGCGGTGGCCGATGTGATGCCGGCGATAAGGCAGGAACGTCCCGAAGCGATGCTCCTGCCAACCTGTACGCCTGAAGCCGATGCGGCGATGCAATCGCCCGGCGAAGCCGTTGTCCAGAGCCATCGCATTCCGATCGGCAAGCCCCAGCAAGTCGACGGAATGACCGGCCTCGATCAGCGCATTGCCCAAGGTCACGGCATGCCGGCCTGCGCCGCCCAGATGCTGGACTGGCACGTCCTCCGTGACGAGCAAGACTCTCACTGACCGTCTCCTCGGCCACCCATCCTGATCATGCCTCCGAATCGAGCGGCGAGCCTTTGGCGATGGACGGGCAACACCACGAAGACCGCGGCATAGGCAACCAGCGCGACGCACACGCCGACGGCACTGCCGACGAAGGCCTTGGGCCCGAGCAGATGTCGACTTCCAAAGGTCGCAACACCTATTGCAAGAGCGAGGACGGGCAGGGCCGGCGCGTAAGCACGCTTGACCAGTTCTGCGATTGGCATGCGCAGCGTTTGACGATGAACCACGACCAGAAAGCCTGCAGTGAATAGGCAGGCCATTGCCAATTGCGAGACTGCTGCGCCTCTAACGCCGAAATGCTTCAGACCAAAATACACGAAGGCGATCGAGGCCACCGCGCGCAACACGGCGGAGAGGCCTGTGATGCGCGGATTCCCCATGCCATCGTTGACCAGCGACGGTATGTTCGTCAGGGAATCGACGAAGACTGCCCCTGCAAGGCAGATAAGTACGAAGATCGCCTCGTCGCCGAAGACCTTGCCCGCCCAATAGTGCAGCAGTTCGGGCGCAAAAAGAACCAGGAGGAGGCACATCGAGGCATTCAGGAAACTGATGTAGCGGCTGATGTGGAAGTAAAGCGATTCAAGTTCATCTCGCCGCTCCGTTGCATGCAAGGCGCTCGCATATGGAAACGCGACCTGGCCGAGCCGATACACGAGCCCGAACACCCTGGCGGCAAGCAAGAGCGGCACCGAATACATCGCCAGCGCCTTCATGTCCTGAAGGGCTCCGACAAGCAGCTTGTCTGAATTGGCGGCGCTGATACTGGCCAGCTTGCTCAAGTAGGCATAGGTGCTGTAGGTCGCCATGCCGCCAAGGATCTCTCTCGTCGGGCGCCTTGGGCGAAAGCCAGGCAGCAGTCGACTCAAGATCCAGGACTGCGTGCAAATATTCAGAAACGAGAGGCCAACTCGAGCCATCAGCATCTCGTGCAAGTCACCGCCCAGAACGACCACTAGGACCGTGGACAACGCCGTCGCCGTACCGAAGGAGGCCTCGAGCTTCGAACTGATGTCATAGCGCCGCAGCGCCTCGATCACGCTCTGTAGGTACACCTGAACCTGGCTGAGCAGGAAGCCTACCGACGCGACGCGCAAGGCAGCGTGCGCGACCTGCTCAATCGCAGCTGGAACGCTGAAGACGTCTCGAATCAGCCAGTCCGTCCCCAGCCACAGGCCTATACACCCAAGGACCCCGATGGACAGGTACATCAGCCCACCAAGCGTCACCACGCGAGCCAGGTTGTCCCGTTCCCCCTTGGCCTCGTACTCCGACACGAACTTGACCGAACCGGCGGTCATGTTGATGTCGATAAGCGCGAAATACCCCACGATGGAGGTGATCAGCGCATACACGCCATACGTTTCCGCACCGAGTCGGGAAACGATCACGGGTACGGTAAACAGTGCCGCCAGCGCCGGTACGACGCTTCCGGCAAAGCTGAACAAAGAACTCTTGAGGACGCTCACTGCTGCGTCCGCTCAAACTCGAGAGGCGCGCTGCTGGAAGTCCTGGTAGGCCAAAGCGATACCTTCCCGCAAACCGGTCGTGGCCTTCCACCCCCGGCTCGCCAGCAAACTCACGTCCATCAGCTTGCGCGGCGTGCCGTCGGGCTTGCTGGTGTCAAAGACGAGCTGGCCCTGAAAGCCGACCACCTCGCACACCAGCGTGGCCAGTTCGCGGATGCTCACGTCTTCACCGACGCCGACGTTGGTGAGGATGTCTTCGGCACCGGTTTCCATCAGGTGCACGCAGGCATCGGCCAGGTCGTCCACATACAGGAACTCGCGCAAGGGCGTGCCCGTGCCCCACACGACCAGCTCCTTGTCGCCCCGCTGCTTGGCCTCGTGGGCCTTGCGGATCAGCGCGGGCAGCACGTGGCTGCTTTGCAGGTCGTAGTTGTCGTTGGGGCCGTAGAGGTTGGTCGGCATCGCGCTGACGTACTGCCGGCCGTATTGGCGGTTGTAGCTTTCGCAGAGCTTGATGCCGGCGATCTTGGCAATGGCGTAGGGCTCGTTGGTGGGCTCCAGCGGCCCGGTGAGCAGGCTCTCCTCACGCAGCGGCTGCGGCGCGAGCTTGGGGTAGATGCAGGAGCTGCCCAGGAACATCAGCCGTTGCACGCCCGCCAGGTGCGCGCCGTGGATGAGGTTGGCCTCGATCATGAGGTTCTGGTACAGGAACTCCGCCCGGTAGACGTTGTTGGCCTGGATGCCGCCCACCTTGGCCGCGGCGATGAAGAGGTAGTCGGGCTTGTTGGCCTGCAGCCAGGCGTGCACGCCGCGCTGGTCGAGCAGGTCGAGTTCCTGCCGCGAAGCCGTGAGCACGTTCGTGTAGCCACCCGCCTGCAGCCGGCGCACGAGCGCCGAGCCGACCATGCCGCGGTGTCCGGCGACGAAGATGCGCGCCTCTTTGCCGATACTGCTCATGGCGCGGTCATTCGTTGTAGTCGTAGGCTTGGAAGCCTGCGAGCTTGACGAGGCTGTCGCGGCGCGCGGAGGTGTAGTCGGCCGCCACCATCTCGGCAACGAGCTCGCGCAGCGTGGTCTTGGGCGTCCAGCCGAGCTTTTCCTTGGCCTTGGTGGGGTCGCCCAGCAGCGTTTCCACTTCGGTGGGGCGGTAGTAGCGCGGGTCGACACGCACGATGACGTCGCCCACCTTGCACTTGGCCTTGTCGCCTTCGACCTTGGCCACGCGACCGATCTCCTGCGCGCCCTCGCCTTCGAAGGCGACGGTGACGCCCAGCTCGGCCGCCGCGAACTCGACGAACTGGCGCACGCTGTACTGCACGCCGGTGGCGATGACGAAGTCCTCGGGCTTGTCCTGCTGCAGCATCATCCACTGCATCTCGACATAGTCGCGCGCGTGGCCCCAGTCGCGCAGGGCGCTCATGTTGCCGAGGTAGAGGCAGTCCTGCAGGCCCAGCGCAATGCGCGCAATGGCGCGGGTGATCTTGCGGGTGACGAAGGTCTCGCCGCGCAGCGGGCTCTCGTGGTTGAAGAGGATGCCGTTGCAGGCGTACATGCCGTAGGCCTCACGGTAGTTCACCGTGATCCAGTAGGCGTACATCTTGGCCACCGCGTAAGGGCTGCGCGGGTAGAAGGGCGTGGTTTCCTTCTGCGGGATCTCCTGCACCAGGCCGTAGAGCTCGGAGGTGGAGGCCTGGTAGAAGCGCGTCTTCTTCTCGAGGCCCAGGATGCGGATGGCCTCCAGCAGGCGCAGCGTGCCGATGCCGTCGGCATCGGCCGCGTACTCGGGCTGCTCGAAGCTCACGGCCACATGGCTCATCGCACCCAGGTTGTAGATCTCGTCGGGCTGCGTCTCCTGGACGATGCGGATGAGATTGGTGGAGTCCGTCAGGTCGCCGTAGTGCAGCTTGAAGCGCTGGTTGTCGACGTGCGGGTCCTGGTAGAGGTGGTCGACGCGGTCGGTGTTGAACAGGCTGCTGCGGCGCTTGATGCCGTGCACCTCGTAGCCCTTGGAGAGCAGGAGTTCGGCGAGATAGGCGCCGTCCTGGCCGGTAACGCCGGTGATGAGTGCGACTTTGTTTTTCATGACTTCTCGGAACCGTTGAAATTGACCTTGCCGACGATGCGCTCGCGGTCCTGAGCAGGGACGCTTGCCACGAGGTCGGTCACGAAGCGCGCATGCACCGCCAGCGCAGCTTGCATGTCGGGATTGATGGACGAAACCCGGACCAGCATGCCCTCGGGAATCAGGCGCTTCAGCCCGTAACGGAGGGAGACCATGCGCCGCTGAGTGTTGGAGATAGTCGCTTCGTCGCCCATCAACACCCAGTAAGTCACGGGCTCTATGCGCTGGCCCAGCGCCGTCAACAGATGCCGCACCGGAATCGCAAAGCCAGGTGCAACGATCAGTCGATCATCCCTGGTCTCGGTCACTTTGAAACCCTGCCCTGGGTAGCAGATGTCGGGAATGTGGACCGTCAACCCATCAGACTGATCACCGCCATAGGCGACCGACAGCATCACCCGTTCGCCGCGCGGGTTCACATAGGTGCGCGCCAACGTCTGGTTGTAAATTTTGTTGAGCAGGGCCTGCTGGTCTGGCGGCGGCACGACGACGGGCACGTGCGGGTCAATGACCCAATCACCAAAGCGCTCGGGAAAGATCTGCTCAAGCTTGAACCCGGGGTGCAGGTCGGACATGCGCTTGGTGGGACGGGCCCACTCGGCCAGCGCCGCGGAGGCACCCATGGCCAGCATGGCGGTCAAGGCGACGCGGCGGCTCGTCATCGTGCAGCCAGGCTCTTGAAGCGCCTGCCCACCGCAGCCATGCCATGGTCAAAGGCCAAGATCAGCGTGAGTGCAACGATGAACAGCACCATGCCCGCAAACCCGTGCACAAAGCCTTGGCCCGCCTCGTCACCGAAGTGGTACGTGACAAGCACCAGGATGCACACGCGCACGATATTGGCGACAAAAGAAATGGGCACGATCATCACGGCCATCAACAGGTTCCGGGCCGCAGACTTGTAGTTCATGATGTTCATGTAAAGCAGGCCCAGGGCCTCCAGCGTGAACATGGAGTTGAGGCCAGCGCAGGCATCGGCCACAAGCAGTTGGTAGGGCCCGACCGTGAGGATCACGCCGCTGCGGCCAACGGGATAGCCGAGCTGATAAAGCAGCGAGCTGGCCACGGCCGACACGGCAGATTTCAGCGGCGTGGTCACTGCCACCACGAGGGTCGCTGGCAACGGCACCATGAACAGCATGAAGAACAGCGGGAACCACAGCAGCCGCACGGCGGCGCTGCCCTTCAACAGCAGCAGCAGCGCCGCGAAGATGGGAATCAACGCTCCCACCTCCAACAGCAGCACGGCCTGGGAACGGCCCACCACGTACATGCAAAGGCCCAGCACGAAGCACAGCGAGCCGCTCAGCAGTCGCGGCTGGCTGGGCAGCGCGAGCAGTTCTTCATGCTTGCGGTAGACCAGCCACAGCACGACGGCCAGGATGATGGGCCCGTGCCCCTGTTCATCACGCGACCAAACGGTGGTGGCCAAGTCACGGAACGTCGGCGCGAACATCAGCACGAAGCCGATAGCCAGCATCACCGCTGCCGGTACGTCGACACCGGCCGGCAGCTTCAAGGGGAGTCGCGAGGTCGACATGAAAAACTCGAAGAGGTGGCCGCGAGGCCAATCGGTCAGTGCTCGTTATAGAGCACACCCAGGACCTTTGCCCGGCTGTGCTGCAGCACTGCGGTCAGCTGGCTGAGCGTGCGCAAGCGCGACTCGTCACGACGCGCCACAACCAGCACCGAGCCGCAACGCGCGGCAATGACCGCAGCGTCGGAGCCATAGGCGGCGGCCGGTGTGTCGACCACGACATGGTCGAACTTGCTGATGAGTTCGTTGAGCAGCAGACCGAAAGCCGGGCGCTCGACGAGCTCCACCGGGTTGGGCGGCGTCGGCCCCACTGGCAATACAAAGAGGTTGGGCACGCCAGTGGCCTGTTGAATGACCTGGTTCTCGGCACGGCCAGACAAGATCGTCGACAGGCCGGCACCGTTCTTCAGCCCAAAAATCTCGTGCAGGCGCGGCGAGCGCATATCGGCGTCCACCAGCAGCGTGCGGCCACCCAGCTGAGCCAACGTGATGGCGAGGTTGGCAGCGATGAAAGTCTTGCCGTCCCCGACGTCGTGGCTCACCACGGCCAGCGGGCGCCGGGCCCCTTCGGCGCTCGGGTCGACGCGCATGATGATCTGGCTGCGCAGATTGCGGAACGCCTCGACCTGGCGTGAGAAGGGCTTGTTCAGCGCCACCAATTCCTGGCTGAGCTGCTTCTGCTCTTCCAGTGTCACCGGGTAGTGGTACTGCTGAGCCAGCGCGAAGATGACATCGTCGGCGCTGGCGACTCCCATGGCGACGGCAGCTTCGCCGAAGCGCACGGAGTGCTTCTTCTGGTAGGCCAGCACGCTCTCGACCTGTTCGGCCGTGAGATGCCGGGTCTCGGCAATGATGGCCCCGATGGAACGCTCGCGCTGCGCGCGGCTGGGTTCGACTCGATCAGCTTGGTTGTCTTGCATGGTGATGAGACGCTGCTGAATTAGTTCGCCGAGGCCGGGCCGCCAGGCGCCGACAGCAAGGGGTTGAAGCGCTTGGACAGCCGCTTGGGGATGTTGTTATTGGCAGGCATGGTGCCGATGACGGGCAGATCCAGGACTGCCTCGATGTCATCGACCGTGCGAACTCGCCTGTCGAGCAGTTCCAGCCCGAAGGTCACTGCAAGCGCCAGCAGACCGCCCGCAAACACGGACAGGATGCTGTTGAACAAGATTCGCGGCGACGACGGCTTGAGCGGCGGCGTGGCCTGGGTCAGCGTGCTGACGTAGCTTTGTGTCGTCTGGCTTTCAAGGCTGGTTTGTGTCAGGCGAGCCAGCACCGTGTCGTAAGCGCGCTGAGCACTTTCGACATCACGGCTGAGCACGGCGCCTTGGTCGCGCAGCGCCTTCATCTTCAGCACCTTGGCGCGCTGGGCTTCGAGCTGCGCCTTGATTTCACCTGCACGCTGCACGTTGATGTTGTTCGAGATGCCGAGCGAACTGGTGACCTTGGACGTCTCTGCCTCGATTCGGGTCTTGAGTTCGGCCAGGTTGGCACGCGTCTCGATGACCTGGGGGTTCTTGTCGCCCAGCTTGGCGGTGAGTTCCTGCAGCCTGGCTTCCAGACGCGCCTGGTCGGCCTTGAGGCCGGCGATCAGCGGGTTGTTCAACACTTCCTGCATGCGGTCGGCACCATTCCCGCGCGCGGCGGCCTGGCGGCTGCCCGAGTCAGAGGCCAGCGACTGCAATCCAACGTATTGAGACGAAAGTTCGTTCAAGCGGGAGTTCTCGACGTCGAAGCGCTCATCGACGGCAATGACGCCGTTGTCACTCTGGAACTGGCTGAGCTTGGCCTGAGCCTGCTCAAGCTGATCGCGAGCCTCCTTGGCGCGCTGGTCGAAGAAACTGCTGTACTGGCGCGCCGGGTCGACTCGCAACTCCAACGTGATCTCGTTGTACGCGACCACGAAGGCGTTTGCGATGCCCGCAGCGAAGCGCGGATCGGCAGCGCGATAGCCGACGTTGATCACGTTAGATTCACGTGAGGGCTTTACCTCAAGGCTCTTCTGAAAAAGGTCCGCCAGCCAGGTTTCAATCGAACCCTGTCCGCCGGTATCGGCCTGCCACTGTTCCCGGATCGTTGGGTTCTCAGCAAGCTTCAGATCCTTGACCACGCGCAGAGCAACGCGATCGCTCTGGATCACATCCACCTGAGTCGCCATGAACGCCGGATTCATCAGCGCGCCGGTCAAGACCGACGACAGGGGGTCCGGTTTGGGATCGACGACAACCGAGGCCACGGCGGTGTACTGCTTGGGCAGCAGCAGGCTCACGACCACCGTCACGATGACGGTGGCGGCAAACACGGCGAGCGCGAGCACCCATCGCGCGCGCAGTACCGCAATAAATTGTCCGAAGTTCATGCTGGCCTACTTTCCTTAAAACAGGCTTTCCTTGACGTACACCACGTCACCGTCCTTCAGGCCGTCATCCATGGCCTGCTGCAGCACCTGCACCTTGCCGTCGGCGCCCTTGCGGTGCACGCGGATGCCGCGTTCGGTGCCGCGCTGGGTGAGGCCGCCGCCGGCGGCCAGGGCCTGCATGACGGTCATGCCGCGCTCCAGGCGCATGGGGCCCGGGCGCTGCACTTCGCCGTAGATGTAGACGAGAGGAGCCCGGTCCACCCAGAGCACGTCGCCGTTCTGGATGAGGACGTCGTTGGTGCGGCCCTGGTCGCCGTTGGGACCGAAGACGCTGGGCAGGTCGATTTCCATGCGGAAAGGCTTGCCGTTGCGCGTGCCGCTGAGCACGAGCAGGTCGGCGCCGGTGGTGGCCACGCCGCCGGCGTTGGCCAGCAGGTCGGTCATGCGCATGTCGGTCGTCTCGATCGGGTAGCGGCCCGGGCGGTTGACCTGGCCCAGCACGCTGGCCTGGTTGCCCTTGACCTGCAGCAGGATCAGCGTGACCTGGGGCGACTTCACGAAGCCGCCGTTCTTCAGCCCGTCGGCGATGAGCTTCTCGGCGGCGCTCACACCCAGCCCGCCGATGCGCACGCTGCCCAGCAGCGGGAAGCTGATGGCGCCGGTCTCGGAGACCCGCGTCTCCAGCGTCAGGTCGGGGCTCTGGTAGACGACGACGCGGATCACATCGCCCGCGCCCAGCCGGTATTCGGCGGCGGCGGTGGCCGCAGCCGGCGCACCGGCCTGAGCCTGGGCCTGGGCACCCAGCGCGCCGAGGCCCAGCACGGCAGCGAGAAGCAATTCCTTGGCGCGCATCATTTCAGACCCATGCCCTTGGTGATGGTGGCGTGGTCGATGCCGCTGGCCGCCGGGGTGGCGGGCAGCACTTCGGAGGATGCGGGCAGCACGGGTGCCGCGGGCGCACCGGCCGCCGAAGGCTGGGCGAACTTGCCGACGTACTCGATCTTGGAGCTGTCGCGCAACGCCTTGAGGTCCTTCTGCACGGCCTCGGCCTTGCGCTGGTTCAACAGGAAGGCCTCGATGGCGGGGCGCGCCCGCGCCTCGTCCACCGGCTGGCTGCGCGAGCTGACCAGGAAGAGCACGCTCAGCCCGGCAGGGCTGGGGCTGACCATGGAGTCGCCGTCCTTCATGCGCGAAATGGCGTCCACGCTGGTCAGCGGCAGCTGCTCGGCGGCACGCACGGCCTGGTTGCCGTTGAAGCGGATGTCGGCGGACTTCAGGTACTCGGCAAACTCGCCGAGGTTCTTGACGGTGGCGAGCTTGGCGCGGATGGCCTCGAACTGCTCGGGCTTGGCCTCGATCTGCAGCTCCTGCAGGCTGTAGATGCGGCGGTCCTTGAACAGGGCCGGCTTGTCGTTGTAGTACTGGGCCACCTCTTCGCTGGTGGGCTTGGCGACGCTCTCGCCCACGCGTTCGGCATAGGCGCGGGCGACGATCTCGCGCTTGGCAGCCTCGATCTGCTGCACGACGCGGGGGTCGCGGTCGAGCTTTTGCTCCTGCGCCTTCTGCACCGCCAGCTCCTGGTCGATCAGGCG
>APMI01026410.1_pt1 | contig 20814 bp, 26 predicted proteins | sample 667938 | NCBI WGS metagenome assembly APMI01 (sample SAMN01084076, study PRJNA167559) | wastewater metagenome | biome: Wastewater | place: Denmark: Ejby Moelle, Odense | collected 2011-11-28
TCAGCGCTTCAACAAGCCTAGCCAGTGGCGTATGGTCGCAAATAAATTCATCGCTTTTATAGTAGCTGTATAGCTCATCATCGTTAGCTTCCTTTATCGGCTCATCCCTATCCCTCAGTACCGTTGCTTTTTCATGCGGATTCAGCTTGACCATCTTTTTCTTCTTGCTCACTTCCACCACACCCGTTTCTACTATCACTTCCGTCTTGTCGTTCGTCATTTTCACGTTGAATGACGTACCCACCACTTTCACCATGGTACCGTTCGCATCTATCACAAAAGGCTTACTCTTATTCGGTGTGATATTAAAAAAGGCCTCCCCCTCCAGTTTCACAGAACGCAGGTCCCCCTTAAATGTTTCAGGATAAGATAGCGATGACCTTTTATTAAGCGTAACTACCGATCCATCAGGCAAAGTATCTATCATCACGCTCTCGTTCGATCGCAGTGCCAGCATTTTTGGCGCACCCTGTTCTACAAAATAATAGATCAGTCCACCACTCAAGGCCAAAACCATTAGCATGGCAGCTACTCTCATCCAGTTTATCGAAGGTTTGCTTACAGCAATGGCCCTTGGGGCAACTATCTCTTTATCTTGTTTCGTATCCTTCGCCTGAACTTTTTGCTGAAAACGCTTCCATGCCTCATGCTCATCTACAGTGCTCGTCGCCGCCAGGTGACGGCTCCGTTGCCATATCAGCTTAAAATGTTCATAGTAGCGCTTATTCTCAGCACTGGCAGCTATCCACTGCTGCACTTCTTCCTGCTCAGCCTCCGTTGCCTCAGCCAGCAGGTACTTAACCAGCAGTTCGTCCATCATATTGTTGTTATCTCTGTTCACATGCGCGTTTTTTACAGGTTAAGCAATAAGGTTATCAATATAGCGGGCAGAAAATCTACCAGCTCCTGTCTCAGCAGTCGCAGGGCCTTGCCCATCTGGTTCTCCACGGTTTTTATAGATATATCCAGTTTCGTCGCTATTTCGTGGTATTTCAGTTCCTCGAACCTGCTCATCTGGAACACTGTGCGGCAACCTTCAGGTAATTCTCTTAGTGCCAGTCCCAGTTTTTCCTCCAGCTCTTTATATGATACTTTTTCTGTGCTATTGTTGTTGCTGCCTGTATTACGAGCCGCATGCGCCAGGTGGGCAGCTTTTACTTTTTGGTGCTTCAGGTAGTTCAGGCTATCATTATATACTGCCCGGTACAGGTATGATACTAAAGACTTTTCTATTTGTATCTCGTCTTTCTTCTCCCATAGCTTCAGGAACATGCCCTGCACTATATCTTCCGCGGCCTGTTCATCCCTAAGCAACCTACAGGCATAGGCATGCAGCCCTTTAAAATGCTCTTTAAAGATCTTTTCAAATATAATAGTGTTTGCGGCAGTCAACGGTATCGTACTGCCTTTGTCCTGCTCCATGCCTGTGTTTCGAAAACTGAGCTCAAATATACTAGCTTCACTCAATGCCTGCATATAAGGATGACAACATACCTGCCCTATACCCCTACGCCCGTTAAAAAATATTTTTATTTATATTTCCCTGCTACAATTAGTATTTTGAGCACCGCTAAATTGCCTTGCAATGTCCTTTTTTCTGCGATGCCTGTTCTTAATCACGTTCTTTTTCCTTGTCGCGACAGCACCGGCTGCCTCCCAGCTTGAAAATGTAGCCGTAAAAAACTTCCCCGCGCTTGGCGCAAAAGTAAATGGTGTCAAGGAAAAGGTCGAAAAGGCACATGCCCTGCCAACACCACAGAAAAATTTACCTAACTCTCCATTCCGCTCTCTTACACTTGCCGACAGCTTTTCCCGGTATAAGGATAGTATAAATGCTAGTCTGTATCTGCTTAAAGCCTCCCCTTACCACCTCATTTATCTAGGCCAGACCGCGAAGACGATAGATACTTTCTTGTCAAAATTAAGCCTGACCGCCGATGCAAAAGCGCAGTTCAGGGAGCAATTTGTTAAAGTATACAAAGCAAGAGGCTCGGAGCCTTACAATATGTTCAAAGACATGTACCGGGAAACAATTAAGCTCAAACGCATACTCGATACGAAAAGGAAAGTCAGCATTTAGATAAGGAACAAGAATCGTTACTTGAATTGCAAGACTTACGGGCTGGCAATGGTGGTGATCGGCAGCAAAGTCAGGATAGTAGAGATAACAATGAACCGGAAACTTCCGATGACGGCCAAGACAGAGATATAGACACCGAAGAAGACAATGAAGATAAAGGTGACGACAAGGAACAAACGGATAATAACAACGTTTCAGAGGATGACGAAGACAATGATGATGACACGGAATAATTTAAAGCTAAAGATTATGAACAACCAACATACCCCGATTTTATTTCCTTACGAGCCCGATGATTTATGGGAGAAAATACGTCAGTTATTGCGCAGTGAGCTGCAAAAGATGAAAGCAACGGACGAAAAGCCTGTTAACTACGAAGTATCGGGAATGATGCAAAAACCGCTTTATAAAGCTACCGAGGTTTGTAAAATGCTGCAGGTATCTAGACAGACGCTTCATGCCTACGCCAAGGAAGGATTGTTAAAGCCTTACAAGATCAAGAGCCGGGTGTTTTACCTTTGGAGCGATATTGAAAAACTAATGCTCCAAAGGACATGTAATTAGGCAGTTTTTGCGATGGGCAGTGCAAAGGCTTGCATGTTTCCTCTCGTATTCCATATCTCTAGTATCTTCTTTGCTGCCTCCTCTTGGTTAATCCGTATGTACTTGAAAAAATCTTTGTAGGTTTTGTGGCCCGAAATTCTCATAATAAGGTTTACATCCGTTCCGGCCAGATATTCATTAGTACAAAATGAGCGTCTACACGTATGCGAGGTAACCCAATCGCATTTGGGCTTTCTGACAATTACGTCCTTGTTGCCTTTCTTGTAACTAAACATGATTTCCTCGGTGATGCCTGCGATGTTTGCAATTTGCTTTATATATCGATTGAATAGGGGATTTGAAACTTTTGGTGTCCCATTTTTCAGCTGCCGGATAAAGATTTCCTTTGCCTCGTTTTTCAGGGGGGATAACAACCCAATCAGTAGTTTTCTGAGTTTTTTTATAAAGCATTCCTTTTCTAAAATCCTTAAAGTCCAGTGTAGAATAGTCTGAAAATCGCAAGCCTGTAAGACAGCCTAAAACAAACAAGTCCCGGTATTCCTCCAAATAGGGATATGCTGATAGGTCGGCGTAATATATTTGCCCAATTTCGTCATTGGTTAAATAAATGGCGTCGGCCTCCTCGTCTAATATCTTAAAATCTGTCAGATCGATTGCAGGGATTATTTTTCTGCGTACCCTGTCGTTTACAAACACTCGCAGATGCTTAATGGAGGTGCCAATGGTGCTTAATTTAAGCCCGTATTCAGGAATTTTCTTCCGTCGCAACTGGTAGTCATAGGTAAGGAAATCAACAAAGCCCAGGTAGAAGGTATAGTCGAGCGAGGAAAAGCTAATCTCCTTACCACTTGAAATCTGGTAGGCTAATAAGCGCTCTTTCATCTGCTTTAGCATTGCTGTACTTACAACTTTTTTCTCTTTGCCTCTTATATAGTCGTCAATCTGGTCAAATAGCTTGGGTACTTTTCGCTTTACAGGAATAATGTTTAGCGGAACTTCAGAAAGGCTGTCAGCATTGAAGGCGGGGTAAATAGTCCTTTTACATATGTTCCAAGATTTTCAACATCGTTTCTGTTACCGTGCTCTACGATAGTCTCAATTGTTTTGAGCATTCGGCGCAAGTCAGCGTTTAGGGTTTCGGCATTTCCTAATTCTTCTGGTAATGACTTAGAAATAGACTGGCGTTTTCTATTCCAATGGATACTAGGCACTGCTATTTCAGTGTTAAGCAATACCCTGTTAGTGGAGCTATAACAGTATTGAAAATAGATGACGGAACTACCGTCTTTACGAGGCTTCTTGCCAATGATGGCTTTAATCGGTAACAACATAATTTGGTCGATTTTTAGTCGATTAACAATGTGTAAACCTGTATAAAGGTAGGAAAGACTCTTCAGAGGCTCTTGTTATAATATCTTAAAAATCAATCGCTTAAAGTAAACTTATGTAAAAACAAGTAAGGATTACATTTCTGTAATCCTCACCATGGTGACCCGGATTGGACTTTTCTCGAACCGGATTATTGAAGATTTGAAGATTTTGGCTGTTTAAAGAATAAACGGTCTCATGGAATGGATCCGCGAGAACGAACGGTTTCATGCTTTGCGTTCGGGCAGGTTTCGGAGCGCAAAGTTTTAATTTATTACTAAAAGTTCATTAGAAGTACAAAACTCTAAGTTTGCACGTCGCCCCCGCATGACACAAAACCATGTTATGCCCAGGTTATTTCATCTCAAATTGATTAAATGTGTCCACAATGAATTCGCCTCCTGTTTTGTCAAGCCATTCATTTGTTATTTCAATGAAGCTAAATAATAGTTTTGAATAGTTGTCGACGTGTTTTTGATTAACCTGATGCAAATGGGTTGAATGTTGAACCCTGTCTTTTAGTTTGATATCACCAAAGTCAGCAACCATTAATTTGTCATTGGGCAGCAGTTTACCTAAAATCATCCTATTAGGTAGTTCAGGATTATTGGAAGAGATTGTTTTAAATCCAACTGCTTCATTACCCTTGATAAATAGATCAGAGTAATTTCTTCCGTTTGTAAATGCGTTATACCAATCCAACCATTCTTTAAACTTTACAAGTGTAACTATCTTTTCCTTTTTAAAATTCGAAACAGAAATGATATTATCAATTTGCTTCTTGAGTGACTGTGCGTTTAATTCGAAATTTTTGAATAGGTGAAATCCAAGTATGTCTCTGTTTGCAATGTTGTCTTTCAGCACCTCTTTTGATAGATTTAAAACCAATCCTGTATCCGATAAAAGTTTACTACTTGATTCATTCAAAACTATTTTTCTAAAGTGATTTATAATAGTTAAAAATTCGGTATCAATATCTCTTTTGAAATAGTCTTCCAACTCATCGTGAAGTAAACCTCGGTCCCTTAAAATGGTCAAGTTTGTTTTTATAGCTGCTACTATTTTTTTCTTTTCAACTTGCTTGTCCTTAGAGCTGAGGTTGTATCCTATTAGTCGTCTGTGTTTAATATCAAACGGTAAATCTTCCGCCAATCCAAATTCTTGATTAACTATGCATACAATTTTTTCCCAGCCTAATGATTTTATAGCATAACCGAGTTCAAATATTACGTTTGGATTAGGGGTCTTACGACCGTGGTAATCTGAGTTAATTATTGATAGGTCACAAATGAACATTCTTGAATTGTCAATCTTATTCAAGATCGTATTAATTATTTCTGGATTGCCAGGTTCTCCAGAAGTATCCTTGTCTAAAGTGAAAGCAACCAGTAGCTTATTTTCCTTATTGAATTCACTAATAGCAGTCTTGATACAACCTTCAATGAAGTTCTTGTTGTTGTTTAAGTTCAAGTCCGATTGCCAAGAGAAAAATATCGTCATTTCGACATTTATTATGTTTCGGTTAACTAGGGCATTGCTGTCAGGTGTGGTATTGGCAGCAATGCAATCGAATAAAGATAATCAGATGCCGTGTTATTTGTCAGCTAAATAGTAGTAGTTCAGCCACACTTGCAGCAATTCACTGTTGGCTGCTGTCATTTTATTCGTGTGATAAGCTTGTCTTCATTGTTGAAACTGATAAACAAATCTTTACTTATGTCGAATTTGTTCTTGCCTCTTTCGAAACCTTGCTTATCAGTCCAAATTATGTCATCACATCTACAAATTTTAACGAAGCAGAGCGTGCAATGCACTTTCCCCAGGATAGGCGAATGTCCATTGGCATAAACCCATACGCTATTGTAATAATTTTTGTTTTTTTCTTTTTGACGATAGGCATGGCATGGCTGCGATACTTGATATTTGGTTTGCCGCCAGATCCTTCAATAGTGATGTCTGAAATCACCCCCGCTGACCCCAAAGGCTTTCCGCTATGGCTGTGTCTTAGCCATTGGGTTAATTTCTTTTTTTTGATGCTTATTATCAGGAGCGGGCTTTCAATACTTGCCGATCATCCACGCCTGTACTGGAATCATGGCTGTTCTCCACGTTCAGAGTGGATACGCTTTACCCCTGTAAAGGTGCCTGATGACCGGGTTTATACCGCCAAAGAAGATGCAAGGTACTTAAACCCGATAGCTGGGCTGCCTGGATACCGCCATTCCGTAGGAATTGCCAGGTCATAGCATTTTATTACAGTTCCGTTTTTCCTGTTTAATGGCGTGGTATGTATTGCGTTATTGTTTTTTACAAATCAATGGAAACGGTTAATTCCATCCTCATGGCAGGTACTGCCCGATGCATGGAATGTTTTTGTACATTATGCAACGTTTCACATGCCCATCGAGCCCAATGGCTTTTATCATTTTAATGCCCTTCAACAAATCTCCTACTTCGGCGTGGTTTTTATTTTGGCACCTATCGCGATGCTTAGCGGAATGTCAATGTCCCCGGCCATTGAAAATCGTTTCCATTGGCTACCCAAACTTTTTGGTAACAGGCAGGGCGCACGCTCGGTTCATTTTTTGGTTATGCTGGCCTTTGTAGCTTTTATCATCATTCATGTTGCGATGGCTGCAGCAACAGGGCTTACCCGCAATATGAACCATATAACCGTAAATACTGATGATCCTGTCAGCCATACAGGATTATACATCGGGCTTGGTATCGTTCTATTCACCGTAGCTTTTGGTTTCCTGGCACATTGGATATCCTGGCAAAGACCGCGTTCGCTGCAAAGAACGGAAGCTGCTATCAATGGTACTTTATGGCTTAAGACGATCAATAAGCTTCGGCCCAAGGCTTATTACAAACAAAAGGATATCTCGCCCTACTTTTGGGTAAACGGAAAGATGCCGGAGTCTGAAGAGTGGCGTCAGCTTGCAGCAAATGATTTTAAGGATTTCAAGCTGAAGATAGACGGTCTAGTAGAAAATCCTGTTGAACTTTCACTGGAAGACCTTAAAAAAATGGGACTGGAACAAAATATCACCATGCACCATTGCATACAAGGCTGGTCCGGGATTGCCGAATGGGGCGGCATACCAGTTAAAATGCTTATAGACCTGGTCAAACCTTTCCCTGCCGTAACAATAGCAGTATTTTATTCCTTCGGTGAGGGCCTTTATGGTGGAACTTATTACGACACGCATAGCCTCGATAATTGTCTTAAACCAGAATCTATTCTCGCTTGGGAAATGAATTACCATGCGCTTCCCGAAAAATATGGTGCGCCGTTAAGGCTTAGAATAGAAAATCAATTGGGTTATAAAATGGTGAAATGGATCAATAAAATTGAATTTTTGAAAACCGCTGAATTTATAGGTAAAGGCTATGGAGGAAAAAATGAAGATGACGAATACTTTGATCTGCTTGCGGACACTTAAGCCCTTCCAGCTTAAAGCAAGGGATTTGGTCGAACATCTAGCAATTTAATTCAACTACCCAACAATTAAATCCTTAAACATACTGCTGTCTTTATCAAACAGTGTGGGATTGAATAATTCACGAGGTAGAATAAACCAGGATGGTATCTCACATGATGACGGCGACCCTACACATTTTACCTTCCCAGTTTGCTTTTCCACGTCAGTCCTTTCTTTTATAGCCACATTCCATCTGATACCGATGTGATCGGTGCCTTCCCAGTCAATAACAGCGAGAGAAAACCCCTCTTCTTTGCCATCGTATAATACCGTTACCTTCTTAATAAACTTTTTTGGATTGGTGACAGTCCTCGGATCATGATATACAAATTGCATGAGTGATAATTCTTAAAATAAAAATACTTATTTACTTACTTCATCGATCAAAGTTTTGGGATTGCTGTATAGATTGTTAATCTTATCTTTTCACGCAATTCAGGAATTACTTCGTGCATAAACCATGGATTTATCTTCACCCAATTTTGATTTCGAGGTGATGGATGTGGCAAAGGAAAATATTCCGGAAGGTATTCTTTATAATTTTTTACAGTTTCCGTGAGACTATTTTTGCCCGCTTTTTTTAGATAGTAACATTGTGCATATTGTCCTATCAATAAAATGAATGGTCGATATTCGAAAGAATTTAAAATTTGCGGATGCCATAATGGAGCACATTCGCTACGTGGGGGGAGATCACCAGAAATCCCTTTACCTGGATAACAAAACCCCATAGGCAATATCGAAAAAATAAGCGGGTCATAAAAGGTAGCTTCATCTACATTGATCCATTCTCTTAGTTTTCTGCCACTTGCATCATTCCACGGAATTCCCGTTTCATGAACGCGCCTGCCAGGGGCTTGGCTGATAATAGTTATTTTTGAGTAAGGACTTAACTGAACAACCGGCCTTGGGCCACATGGCAAATGAGCTTTACAAACTTCACATCGCTGTATTTTATCTAAAAGAGTCTCCATCCGTTTTCTTTTTTTACAATTCCAGTTCATAGCTCAACTCCCCATTAACAATCCTTGCAGGAGCAGTATAAGGATGTTCTTGTTCTTTTCCAATACTCATAATGTGCATCACTTTCCAACCGTGAGTTTTTAAATAATCGGATACCATAGAGCGATGACAACGCCACCATACTGCTTCTGAACACATATAAGCCGTGCGTTGTTTCAGTGCAGTTTTTTCAAGCATGTTTACCCCCTCTTTAAATGCATCCGTTTCCATATAATCGGCATAGCCACGAAACGCAGCATTGCGCCAGGAGGTATTTTTAGACTCCGGGTTTACTTTTCTTCTTCCGCCAAGGTCTTTTAAATGAATATATTGAATACCATTCTGGGGTAAAGAAATTTCCAATGCCTCTTTGTTAAATTGCGGAAACTTACGTGAACCCGGAAAACTTCTGATATCTACGACCAATTCAATTTTGAATGAACGCAGCATGGCCAAAAACACGTCAAGTGAATGCGTGGAGTGGCCAATGGTCCATATGGTCTTATTCCATTTTGTCAATATTGTTTCCCAAATTAGATATCCTGCTACAGTGTTGCAGCTTTATTAAGCCTATTTCTAGCTCATGCCACATAATTCAAAAGTACTCACAATAATTCTGGCTAAATATCATGTCTCTGCTCCATATTCAACTAAAATGCTTCTTTGATAATTGATTTTTTATGCACGTGTAAATTCACGAGCATTTTCTCAATTGCATCCATCATTGGTGGAGGCCCACATACATAAAAATATTTGTTGAGATCCTCAATGTTTGATTTTAGAAAATCCTGGGTAATGAATCCCTGTGCATAACCAGCAACCTTTTCATCTGATAATATGTTGATAAAATTATTGCCAAGTAACCTACTAAATTCCTGTTCGTGTATGATGTCATCTTTTGTTTTATTGGCAAATATGAGTTTGTTATTGCCTATTTCATTTTTTGATTGGAGATACCTGAAGATTGCAAGAAACGGAGTAACTCCGGCACCTCCCGCAATAAATACACCCTCGCCTATGTAATTGATTGCCCCGAACACATCATGCAAAATCAACTCATCGCCCATTTTAAGTTGCAGAAGTTGGTTGGTAACTCCATTGTGAGCGGGATATGTTTTGATGGTAAATTCGATGTATTCATTCTCTGGAAGACAAGTGAAAGTAAAAGGTCTTCTTTCATCCACCCAACCGTCTTTGTTTAAAGAAACTTCGGTGGCTTGCCCTGGGTTGAATGTGTAATTGTCAGGTTTTTCAGTTACAATTTTCACCACATCACGAGTGACTTTATCAACTGATTTTACTCTTACTGTATGCTGTTCCATATCGATTCTAATTTTATTGATTGTAATATTTCCCTGGCAACGTTGTTGTAAGTGTTAATAGAAAAATTGTTTCCTCTTTAGCCAGTACATTATGCGGAATACGCTCATGCAATGTCAGCATTTCTCCCTTGCCCAACTCAACAGAGAGCTCTTCCACAATAAAGATGATATGCCCTTCCAGCACTTGCAGGCTGATTATGCCGTCTGCTAAATGTTTGCTCATTTCGGCACCTTTATGCAATGCAATGAGCACGATACGCATACCATTTGTTTTGAAAACCGTTATAGCATTTCGGTCGCTGTCTTTCCATGGTTTCTCATCTTTTATCTGTTTAATAAACGAGATAAGGTTTATTGTAACTAAAGATGCATCAATAGTGCGTTCCCCTTGTGGGCGTTGCGTAGTAGCATTATTAATTTTTTCTTCCATTTTGTCATTTTCTATTTTAGGTAACAATTAAGTGTTCAAACAGGATATCGTTTTATAATAATGGAACTATGCAGCACGGCCTACATGCTTTAATTTATGCTAAAACAGTAATAGTAAGCGTATTCAAAGAAGCATTGATCAATAGTTGGCAACTCAGACGTACGGATGGATCGGTAATGCCTTGTTTGAACAGGGTTGAAAACTCGTTCCTGTCTATACCGACGATCTCTTGCGTATTGTCTAATCGCACCTGGCAGGTAGCACACCTACCCATACCGCCACATTCTCCGAAGCCATCTGGATATAGCTTATCGCTGATAAGCGCCATCAACGAACGGTATTCATTCCTATACGTGCTGATAAGATGTTCTTCTCCGTCCGATATTATTTTAATCCTGATCTCATCCTGCTTATTCATAATCACTTCTAAATCCAGAACTCATCTAAGTATTCATCTTTTTCCTGACCCTGGTGTAATTCCCGCAAACGAACTTCTAATTCAGCAAGCTTCTTCTCAGTTAACTCTCTTTCAATATGAGGGAATAAAGTCCGCTCTTCAAAACGAATATGACCGTCTACTGTATCAACAAGGTTATTCAGTTGGTTTTCGGTAACGGCGTTTGTATTGGAGACAGTGTCCACTAATTCCCTTATGTGTCTATGCTCAAGCACCGCTTGCTCCACCAAACTATCCTGAAGGCAGGCAAACAATAGTGTTTCTTCCTCTTCAAAATGCCGCTGTAAATGATTGTCCCAAAAGTATTTTACATAAGGCTGTATCCTTTCAGGCGGCACCTGCTTTTTTATACCCTGTCTTATCTTCCAGCAAAAAAGCAATCCAAAATGATGCTCCCTGGAAAGTGCTACTATGCTCTCATGTCTTTTCATTGCTCTTTTTGTTAAACGTGTTTACGGAGATGCTCCACCAGCTTCGAGGAACGGTAACCAAAGTCCGCTCCAAAACTGTTAATGACCAGTCCCTTTACATCCTGTTTTGTTGAAGCGATTGCAAATACAATACTTTCATCTGCGGGATCGCTCATACCTTCGAAGCGATATACTTCGTCAATTGTAAAATCCTCAGGGGATAGCTCTAAGGAATTGTTCTTACAAAACAGGCACTCCTTTTCCTCCTGCAACAGAAAATCGGTTGTGTAGCCTCTTTTGATAAGATCATTCACCGCTTCACTAAGCGTATCATAGCTGTATTGCGTTTGTTGGTTGTTATTCATAATAAAATGTATTAGACATACCCCAAATTTACCAATAACCGCTAAGCAAAAGAGTGTTCCAGCTCAATGGATTGGGGAAACAGGATATTATTCTCCAGGTGAATGTGCAGATGCAGATCGTCTTCAAATGCCTGTAAGGCAGCATAAGCAGCCTTATAGGTATTGCAACCACCTGCCGGCGTATTATAATGATTGCTCAGCTCTTTGATCTTACGGAAACGTGATCCTTCAGTGTCATGCTCATGCATCATCATGCGTATAGGGTTCTGTACAGTGCCAAAAGGTGCCGCAACATCTTTATTGCCTGCCAGTTTAGCCTGCACCATTTTGCGGATGAAAGGAAACAACATCAATTCTTCTTTCTTCATGTGGGCGGTCAGTTCTCCGGCACAAGCATCAAAAAGTACTTTGATCTCTGCCAGTTCGGGATGTCCTTCACCGTGTACCCGAACGATCTTTTCAAGAAAGGCTTGTATGACCGGTATCTGTGCGGTCACGTACCGGTGGTGTTTTTTCTCTATAAAGTCAGCCAGCAGGTCTAAAGGCCATGATTTATAATCAATGACAGCACCTTCTTTACCGGGAGTAGCATCCGCCGTTTGTTGTAAAAGGCTTATCAGTTCTTTTATTTCTATCTTCTGTTCATTGCAGGCTGTTTCAATACTCCGGTTACCATTACAGCAGAAATCAATGCCTGCCTGTTCAAAGATACCCGCAGTGCGGTAATCTTCCGCAACCACATTTGCTATAATACTTTCTTTATTAATGTTCATTTGATTCTAATTTTTTAATGTTGGATTGTAGTCACATTTTCTGTCCCCCAAATACTTAGCGCTTCTTCTTTCCATAACAATGGGAAAAATTTACGTTGCTGGAATTGCGGATGCAGGTATTTCTTCCATTCCGACCCTCCTGTAGCAGCCTTATTCTCACCTTTACTATCCAGGTAATGTTTTGCGGTGTTCAGATGCACCAAAGGCCATTCAATGTTATACAACCTATCAAATTCACGGAGTATATCCAGCAATGCCGTAGAGGGCTTGTCCATGCTATTTACAATTTCCTCGATCGTTTTTCCCCTGACCTTCTTCGCCAGGGCCACAAACCTATCTTCATACTTTTCCTCAAACTGGCGAAGGGTCAGGGTCTTTTCTCCTGTTTCACGTTTCAGACCCGCATCTTTCCAATAGATATGTTCAAAATATTCTTCCATGTTTGGCTCAGCAGATAACCGTTTTTTGCCTTGTTCATTGATCAGGTTGCTTATTCGGGTGCAATAGATTTCCACAAGCCGGAATTGCGCACTCTGGAATCCGCTTGCAGGTGCCAGCGTAGCTCGGAATGTATTATAGTCCTCATAATCCATGCCTTCTCTCATCACGTCAAAGGATGTAATCAGCATTTTTGTATAACGGTTCATGCGGCTGATCTTGCCAATCAGAAATGTCTCGGTAATATCCTTCTTGTAAACGACTTGTTTTATCTCATGGATCATTAATTTCAGCAGCAGTTCGGTCACCTGGTGATACATAATGAATATCTCTTCATCTGCGAAATTGGTACGCGGTTTTTGCAAGGATAATAAAGTATCCACTTGCACATAATCCCAATAATTGATAGGCTTTGCCTGCAATAATCCCTTCAAATAGGTATCGGGATTTTCACCGAACTCCTTGTATTTTTTGTTAATGGCTTCAATGATCTGTTCCTGTTCCATATTAATGATTATTAAAAAGTGATACTGCCGTGATAAAAAGGCCCACTACTTTGACGAGTTCTCCGCCAACGAACCAGAAATGCAGGTTGGAAGGCGCAACAAGCTTATTTTGAATATGCAATTCTGCGCGTGCATCCAATGCCGGCAATAACCATGCAGTTTGTACAACAAGGATCGCTACAATAACAAAAAGTGAAATATTGGGTACAGTAAATAGAGACTTGCCATATATTACTGCACTCACAGATACTACCACTGCAAACACCCATTCCACTTTATTTAGTGCGCCGAATACCAACTTGCCAATACCCAGGCCAATGGGCAATGTAACACCTGGCGCACGGAATTTCAGCCAGGCCTCCATAAAACTGATGGCACATACAAATCCTGTCCATGTGAACAGGCAAGCTATTGCAACAGGCTGTTGTACTGTAGTTTTCATAATAATGGCGTTGCTGAGTTATTACGGTAATACTCGATTTTAGAGAGGAACATGACAGCCATCTTATCTCCGCGCCATTTCGCTTCATCTGCTTTTGTACCCTCAAACTGACTATCAATGGTTTCATACCATAGCTTTAGCCAGGCATCAAAATGTTTTTGTTCCACCGGGAGTTGCGCATGTGGCGGAAAAGGCGAACCGTAATAGGTGTGCTCTCCTAAAAGCACCGTCTGCCAGAAGCGGTACATTTTTTCCAGATGCTCTGGCCATCGGTCTTTGATGATACCATTAAATATGCCACCCAATAGCAGGTCAAACCTGATCTTTTCATAAAACGTATTCACGAGGAGCTGAATATCTTCCATCGTTATTATGTCCTTTTTACCACTCATACATCTCTCTTATTGTCCTATTGAAAAATAGCGAAACAGATAAAATAAGGCCCATCCGGCAAAACCAATGATTAATGTCCAGACCCACCATGGAATACTTTGCGGTGTTTCACTCCCTTCGATCAGAAATGACTTCTGATCACCTTTACCGTAAGCGTTGATCATTAAGGGTAACACACCATCCACGACAGCATTTTCCTTCATCCCCTCAATGGCTATAGCCGGGCCGTTGCGCACAATAAATGGTATTTTGCGTATACCCTCTTTACCTGTCGGGTCTTTGCTGACGATCTTTAATACATGTTCCCCGTCCGTAAGTTTACGGGTATCCAGTTCAAAGCTCACTGGTGACTGCAACTCGGCAATAGGCTTTGCGTCTTCGTCTATAAAAATAAATATGGTGCTTTTATCACTCATCTTACTGGTTATTTAGAATGAATCGTTTAATATGGCGGTCTGATTTTTCACCGGGGCGTATCAGCCATTTCACAGAAAAGAAAAGAGTCGTTAATACGATGGCTACCGTTACCCATACAATCACGTAATCCCATTTGCTTTCAGGTCCGGCACCATGGGTAATGCCTTTCAATATCTTTGGCTGGTTGCGTTCACACACGGGGCAGGCGAATGCCCAAAGGGTATTGCATATTAGGATCGCGATCAGAAATACTCTTTTCATCACTTGGCTGCTTTAAGTTTTACAAAATTGATTATCTTTTTCACCTCATCTGGTGTTACTTTCTTGCCGTTGTTGCCCCAGCTACTACGCTCGTAATTGATCAATGCGGCTACTTCATGTTCCGTAAACTGCATATTGGTACCCACTGGAGGCATCACGCCAAATTCAGCTCTCGCATCGTACCCATTCATTATGATGTCCACATACTTTTCGAGATCCTCCCCTAACACAACCGGGCTGCCTTTTAAAGGAGGAAAAGCTCCGGGCAATCCTTCGCCATTCGCCTGATGACAGCTCTGGCAGTTAGCAGTGAATATCGCTTTACCATCAGGTTCTGAACCCGTTGCACCGGCAACTTTTTTTTCTTCTCTCTTATATAGGAAAGCCGGGGCTGCCGTTCCATCCGGTAGCTTGGTCTGTTTCAGCGATTGCAGGTAAGCGATCAGGTACATGGCGTCTTTGGTAGCGACTACCTTACCTTCCTTTCCATCCAGGTATTGTGAAGGCACATTGACCACTATATCTGATTTGGATGGTTCCTCTTTTATGATAAATAGCCAGGGATAAGCGGGCATTATGGATTCCTTAACTACGATACGCGGGTTATATAAGTGCACCAGGTTCCAATCCTTACTTGGTTGCCTGTTACCGATGTCTGTCAAGTCAGGGCCTGTACGTTCCGTACCCATTAACGTAGCGGTATTACGCCAAAAATCAGTACGGTGATTGTCCGCATAGTCCGCAGCAAGGCTTGGGCGTGTCCCCCACATCTTATCCATATCAACATTCCGCACCTGTTGAGTATGGCAGGCTACGCAGCCATTAGCAATGAACAGGGCCTTGCCTTTTACTGCGTCCGGGCTTAATTCCACCGCCCCCGGAAGTGGCTGGTTATTGTCCTGGTTACGAATGGCTGGCATAATAGCCACCAGAATGGTAAGCCCTATAAAGAAGATGGCAGCAGTACCGAACAGCTTTTTATGATTATCGAATAATTCCATTGTTGTACGAATAGTTTTTATGCAATTGGTTGAACAGTATTGGTTGAATCGTCGAGGTTTTGAATAGCAGTTTCCCGTACATCCACCATATATCTGCCTGCCATCATCTTGTACATGTTATAAGCAAAGAACAGGTGTGACAACCACATGAGGCTGCCGCCAATAGCTCGCCACAGCCAGTAAGGAGCCATTAACACTACACCGTCAATAAAGGGTTTGCCTTCCATCCATAACAATCCTTTCATGGTGCTGCCATACATGAGCGGAATGGTGTAGAACATTAACCCGATGAGTGCCAGCCAGAAATGCGCTCCGATAGTGATCTGCGGAGCTTCCCTGCCGGTAATACGGGGTATGATCGCATAGATTCCCGCCCATAGGAAAAAGCAGATGATGCCATACATGGTCAGATGCGAGTGTGCTACTGTGAAGTCTGTAAAGTGCCAGATTAGGTTAGTGCTGCGAAAGGCTTCCGCCGTTCCCTGCATGGAGCCTGTAAAATAAAATATGATGCCTACCAGGAAGAAAGGAAGCGTATAACTGTCTTTGATCTTGTACCATGCCCCTTTAAAGGTCATAATAAAATTTGTTGTGCCTGCAATCACCGGGATGACCATACCTACGCTGCCTACAATGGCTACTGTTTGCAACCACCAGGGAATGGAGCTAAACACGAAGTGATGCGTGCCGATCAGAGTATAAAAAAGTATCTGTGTCCAGAAGGCAAGAATTCCCAGGCTATAGGAATAAATGGGCTTATTAAGTTGCTGAGGCAGGAAGTAGTAGACAATCCCAAGGGTAAATAGCATAAACCACATGCCTACACCCTGGTGCATATAGTAGCCTTGTATAATAGTTTCGCCGAGGCCATTTTGCCAATAAGGAACATAAGCTACGACGGTTATGACAATAGCAAAAATAATTGATGCAATAATGTACCAGTTAGAGATATAGATTTCTTTGGTTGTACGACGTGCAATGGTTTGCAGGAAATTGACGAGCGTCAGTACAACACCGATGGCAAACAAAAGCGCTACCGGCCAAATATATTCACGGTATTCACCACCGCCATTGTTGATACCGGCCATCAGGCAGATGGTACCTAAAATAACAGCTGCATTAATGAGCCAAAGCGCATACCAACCATAGTTTATGTTGGCCAGCTTCGTATTGCTGACGCGTGGGACAACATAGTAACCCAACCCTAACATACCCAGCGATGCCCAGCCCCAGAATACGGCATTAGTATGTACCGGGCGCAACCGTCCAAAGCTCAGCCAGCTTACATGGTCGGCGTCGGGAGCTACGAATTTGATCCCCAGATATTCACCAATGGTCGTACCAAATAACAGCCAGAAAGTAGCACAACCCAAATACCATAGGATCAGGCGCGATAGTTCAGGGTCAATACCCGGACGTTGCAGAGCCTTCTTTTTCAGCGCAACTATAGGTAGTCCGGGCTGACTGTTGATCTGAAGTAAACCCTTTTCATCTTCTGCCGGTTGCGTACCGGCCAATTCCTGATGATTAAGGCGATAATCCAGAGCTGCTTTGCGTCTTTTGAGTTCTGTATTGACTTCTTCTTCGGGGAGGGAACGCAGGTAATTAGCTAGCTTTTCAGCCATTTCAAGATTTTGCCTGTTTTTTGTCTGGTTCAATGCATTGACCACTTTTACGATCAGCAGGATGATGGCTGCAAGTATAGGTATCAACAGCAGAACTATAGTAATGAGGACTCCTGTCTCGCTAAGCAGGGAACTGGCATTTGGCTTGCCTGTACTTTGAGCCACCAGACTACTTGTCGGCAATATTGATATCGCTGTCGTCAAAAGCAATATCAATACCGAAATGCCAGTTTTGTTGCGTCTGTTCCGCTCTTTATAATCCAGAAGTTTGCTGATTTGTTTGCTGTTCAGCTTGCGACTATGCTCTTTCAGTTCATTTGTCTGTTCGTCTTCTGCTTTCTTTTTGTAGCCGTCGCGGATATCATTTACTTTTTGCTTTAATACCAGCGCCGCAAAGAACAATGCCAGAAGGAATCCAAATAGCACCCATGTAAGAGCTTCCCTGGAACCAAAAGAAAAATTAGATGGTGTCATTTGTTGCGCGCCGGCGGTTAATGATTTCAGCAAAATGCCTAAGATCAATAGTGGGATTCTTTTTATGAAAGTACTTGATTTCATACAATGGATATTAATACCTTTTTATCTTTTAATTATTCAAAAAAAACTATCTTTTTAGGAAGATCAAGCTCTTTTCCAATTCCTCCGTAAACTCGCCCAACTTTGCTTTTTCCAGCAGGGTTTGTACATTCTTTCTTACTGATTTAAACTCATGATGTATCGGACACGGATGTGTCTCAGAGCATTGCTTCAGTCCTAATCCGCATCCTGTAAAAAGCTTATCGCCATCCACAACCTTTACGATATCAGCCAGGGAACATTCAAGTGCTTCTTTATCCAGGTAAAAACCACCGTTCGGTCCTTTCAACGACCGTAATAGACTTCTTCTGCCTAGATCCTGTAGAATTTTGGCAATAAAATGTTCGGGGGAATCAATCCCTTTGGCTATCTCTTTGATTCCAACCTTATTGCCATCTTTTGATTTCTGTGCGATGAAGATCATGGCACGAATGGCGTATTCACAGGTCTTTGAGAACATTCATTCCTTTTACAAGACAAAGTTAAAAACATATTTTCAAATAAAAGACATTTTAGTCTTTTATTTTTTGCCTATGTCTCCAAGCTATTATTTCAACGAAGAGAAGATATGTATCTTCATCTTAAATAAAAGCATCCTTGCTAAGCAAATTGAAACAGGTGAATATTTTGTATGCCATATATCTACCACTGTTTTAAAGAATTTATACATAACGTTTGCTTCCAATAAACAAAAGAAAGTAGCCCAGCCTAATAGGCTGGGCTACAGAGATTTATGCTTAATGTCATCAACCGGCACGTAATTACACACTTTACTAATTTGAATTACTTTCATTTGCCCGGGATCGAACCTGCATTACCTGTGATCACAGTCAGGCATTTACGAATAGCACTATGAATTATACAAAATGCTTCTACTGCTCTTTCATCATATCCTCCACTAACGTAAACTCGCCGTTAGCAGCAAATACAAATTTATCAGATTGCCGCACTTGCAGGTGATTTACATACTCAACATTTTCAGGTTTATATCGGGTTACATCTTCGTCAGGCACTACATAAGACTTCTCACACCGTATACATAACAGTAATGACGGCGTCAAGGGGAAATATATTTCAATACCGTCTGAATCTAACCCTAATATGCCTCGAATACCACTTAACTCTCTATTCTTGTAGTTGGACTTAACCACCGGGTGGTCAGATGTGTAAAATTCCCCGTCTGATGCTGCTAAACTCTAGCCTTTTTTTAGTATGATCTCGGTATAGCTTTCGGCATTATTTATGCCATCAAGCCACAAGTCTTTTGCAGAGCCCGGTTCCGAATCAAGTTTGCCCCCTGTTGCTTCTACAAACTCCTTTATGGGCTGCCAAAATTGTTTTTGAAAATCTTCTGTTCTTTTTAAAGCTGTTTTAGTCCTATTTAACTGGAAAACGATAAACATGGCTAATGCTATTTTCTCGTCAAGCGTTGTACTTGCCAGCGTTCGAGCGTCTATTATTTTTTGTATAATTGGTGCAACGGCAGTTTCGGCTCGTTGATAAACGTATTCCAAGCTTCCCTCTTTTTGCCCTGGCTCTTTATCATAAAAATGTTCCTCAAACGCTACACCACCAATGCCTTTTTGTGCTATTTTTTTCCACTGCTTATCATAAAACCAAATGAGGTTATTCTCATTAGCGAAATGAGTTAATAAAAACCGCGGCACATAATGTTGCTTTCTAACGTGGTCGCTCATTATACATTATCTATTATAGTGCAGGTTCCCATAAATTGCACTTTGTAAGTTGAATAAATTTTTCGTCAGGATGTTGAATAGCACTAAGAATATTTTCAGCAGGGAGGTTCACAGTACTATATCCTTCGTAATAATCGTTTCTAGGCCTTTCATTGGATTTGCTACACATATAGCGGTCTGCAAAGTTTATTTCAAACCCGTGTCCTTCAAATCCACTTAGCGGTACTAGTGCCTCAATAACATATGGATTACCAATTTTGTTTAAAATTGGCCCTGTTATCGGATTACTTTCATGGGAATTATATAGTGCCTCCCCACCCCAAGACCTGAAAAATCTTTCAATACCACTTTGTCCGGCTATATAAGGAGAGAAGAAACAGAACCACAACATATGCTTCCTATTACTCTCGTCCGCTGCGTGTGACGATAGCAATTCTTCTGCAATACTTTGCTGTAATATCCCGTCCAATATGAGATTTTCGATCCTCAGTTTTAGTGTGTCCGCATTTTGTGAAAACATCCCATTGGATAGAATAGCACTAGCTTCCTTTTCTGTTAAACGAGTACAATGATAGCCATGTAAGTAGTAAGACGATAATATAGGCTTTAATCCCATTATTACTTTGTCATATTCTCCTGCAGCAATAATTTGATCAGCATACCCTGATGATCCATTTGCAAAATTATTCAATACTTCATAGTTATCATTGAAATACTGTTTAACACCTAGCGGCCAAGTGTCTACGTTATATATATCTATTATCTTATCGCTCATTGATCAAATCATCAATACAATACAATATAATGCATTTTATTACTAGATAAAGTATGAATAAAGCTGTAGTGCAAAACCTCCAACGACGAAAGTTATTCCTAACCATGAGAGATTACTAGAACGCTTTCTATCTCTATTCATATGCACATCTGTTCCTGTCACTTGGACAATATGTTTGCGTTTATCAGGATGATTTACTGATAAAATATACAACTCATGGCCATCAACTGCAAGTCGAATGGAACGTATATATGAATTTAAGCTAAGGCTAATATTATCGTGCCCATTATATTAGCCGCTAGGCCTAATATGTTTAATGATGTAGGTGTGAGCTCCATAAATTGGTTTTTTTAAAGTTCGGCAGAATGCGCCTATATATAAACTCTAATATATTTTTATCATAAAATAGTGAGAACTTTGCAACATT
>APMI01011788.1_pt1 | contig 20804 bp, 15 predicted proteins | sample 667938 | NCBI WGS metagenome assembly APMI01 (sample SAMN01084076, study PRJNA167559) | wastewater metagenome | biome: Wastewater | place: Denmark: Ejby Moelle, Odense | collected 2011-11-28
TATAAAGTATCTTAAAATAAACTTAATGAGCGTGATTTCATTAGTAAAACAATTTTTTCGCTGTTTTGAACTTAACAATTGAATCTTTATTCATTTTTATACAAATTATTTTATTAAGATTTTAATATTTTACTTATTGATTGAACTCGACTACTGAACAAAGATCCGGTCTTTTTAAGATATTATCAGAGCTAGCTTTAATTTTTCTTCGATTAAAAACGTGCTTTATCAATTTTTTATTAATTTGATCAATAAAATTACCTTTTTTCTTTCTGTTTTTACAAAAAAGTTCTTTAAAAATCTCCATAAACATAATTACACACGAAATACCAAGTAAAACTCCTGAAAGATTAATACAGACTATTATACAGGACTATAAAGTTAAATAAGTATCTTAAAAAGTTTCTTTTGTTATTTAAAAAAGACTAAGAGATTATTCGATACAAACAAACTTTAGAAAGAGTAGTGAGTTTATCAAAATTGTCATTAAATCAAGGAGTGATTCAAGAATGAATGCAGATTTACATAAAACCAGCTTATGCTTGATGTTAGCATAGCTCATAATTAAAAATGATATAGCTTAAAATATAGATAGACAGTTTAACTGTTTTGTGGAATTTGACCACAATATGCAGTGAGTCATACCTTGAAGCACAGGTTTAGCGACAAATTTAACAATTAGAACAAATATACTAATTTTGATATTTCGTAGTCCATTGAAGAAATAGGTCGCCTTTTTTTAACAAAATATACGGTAAAGTGGGTAAAGACTGAAAGCAATAATAAACCAAAGACCAATTAATGAAACTTATAGAGCTTGCAGGAAGCATGTGTAGTATTAAAAATGTGCAAGACTTATTAGCTGAGTAAAACTCAAATATGAAAATCTTTCAGTATCATTTAAAACAATTATTCCAACTAAATATAGCCAGAACTGAAATATTCTAATCATTTTTTGTATTGATGTGCTTCTAGAGTGCTTCTGTAAGAAATGTAGAATAATAAATGTCAAAGGAATAAATAGAAACAGATACGTTTTTATGTTTTAGAGAAAGGTCAAATCTTTTCGTTATACGGAAAGATACTTTGAATTTGTATATGGAACGTATTGGCTATTGACAAACCAAAAACTATTAAATTTGTCCTGTAATTGTGGAAAAGGTGCTAATTGCCACTCCTGATCCTGAAAGAAGAGAGTGAAATTAAGGACAGTCTCCATCATTCCGATGTATCGAATGCGGTGATAAGTATACAAATTAAAATTATGTAGAAATCCAAACACAGATACCATTTTAGAAGACTTCAATGTATTGAGTGCTCCGTAGACTGCACTAAGAATTTTAACCTGCAAAGAAGTATCGCACTCCCCTGAGCTCGTCTTAGAGTAGAACTGCGCGCACTATAGACAACTGGAAGCAGTTTGATTGCAGCTGCCACACTGTTGACTGCAGAATATTGAACAATTCTGGTTGGCTGCATTTGCAGGTGAAAAACAACTGGTAGTACTCGATACTATATTTGATGCGTTGATTGAGACAACGGGAGTACTAGGTATAACAGGACAGTAGGTGCAAGTGGAGCTGGAGTTGGTGTTGGAGCCACTTGAAAGTGCAATACTGGAGCAGTAGAAGTCAGTTTGGACAATAAAGTAAGCGGAATTGCTGCATTACAAGTGGTACTAACTGCTCCAACATTATACCCACTATTACATGCACAATTCGCACATTTAGTGTAACTGTCGTTGACTGTCGCATAATCTAATCTAATAGTGTTAACCTTATAGAAACTAACTTCATATGAGTTACTGCTGTTGTACCATATCAAATCAATAGAAGTGTAAAGTGTTGTCACTGTGAAATTCCCGTGATAGAATCCAGTTAACATGTTAATTTGGTGTAACACCATAGCGTTATCAAAGACCATTATCCATGGGTACATGCAATCGTAAGAAACAAGCGGGTTTGAAGTAGTCCAGCTCCATAATGTGCCATTCATTGTACTGGAATCAAATGCGTATACAGTTGAATTAACTGAGAAAATTCCGAACTCAAACGAAGATAATATACTAAAAGTTGTTGCAGACAAACTACCAGATATTACCATGCTAAAATTGGATACAATTGTGCCATTTGACAGGAATAATGTGATGTTGAATGAGTTTGTAGAGTAATCAAGATGAAGAGCTTGTGCCCATCCATATTAATTGACGGTTAAACCGACTACTCGTGAATTGAGTGTAAACAACGGAGTGCAGACAAATGTAGGCATTATTCTGTAACATATGTTTGAAGTGAAACTAGATGGTGATATAGAAGAAACCAATGCGTAGAAGTAGGCTATGGTGTTCTTCTTGTCACCATGTACGTAAAAACTATGGTAACTTGAGAAATTGTGGGTTTAAATTACTGTAAATGCTTGTGTGTTTTCATTTATTGAGTATACTCCACCCACTGGATTGGTTGAAACAAAATATCGGACAGGCGACGAGTAACTTTGTATGAGTCCCTTTATGTTGAAGACTTAATTAATGTTGTTGACATTAAAATAGGCATTAGTTTGCATGTTGGAAACTTGGATGCTATCATTTGCAGTATTAGCGAAGTAGCCGCAACACATTCTTGTAGATAAATAGCTCTGGCACTTCACTCCCAGCATGCTCCAAGGGAAAGTAGAATACGCGAAACCAGTAATAAGTGATTCTGTCATTGAAAAAAACATGAAAAGTAAGAACGAGCGTGGAAGAGCAGAAGCGCTGATTTCTATCATTTTACTGCACGAGGTTCGATATTTTAAATCTATGGAAATAATAACTAAAATATTCTCAAAGCGCGCACAGGCCACAAATGATAAAAAATTGTTTGCATGAAAGCTAACACAGATATATTGATTTCTTATTACAATAACATACGGTATTCTTAACAATTGATAACATTTCTTGATAATTATTCAAGCTTGACTTAAGAAATCTTAAGAGAGAAAGATATATGGTATTAAGACAGAGGCATCGCTTGCTTTTAGCGTTAGTTAAAAAAAATTATTTACAACTTATAAAATATTTTTTAGCAAATTTTAATATATTCACAGTAAAGGGTTGAAAATAACAAAGCACTTTTTTATTATAACCAATAAGCTAAATTATTATTCAAATTAAGTAAAAGAAGTAATAAAGACGAAGAGAAATAAATATTAATTAATATTATCTTATTATTTAATCGTAAAAATAATAGAAATATCAACTGAGTTAATACATTGTATTATTGGGCCAAAATTAATTTAAAATAGCAAAATATTGTCTAATCGTTGGCAGTTTTGCTTTATATATCGATAACTTCCATCCAGAGTATTGCTTTTCTTCAAAATTTATTTATTTTAGACATCAGTATCAAACGTCTATATATTTTTAATTTGGATTATATAGTTGTAAAAATTATCTGGCAGGTTGATTTTATCATATGAATTTCAACTGTTAGATTTGCAGAGAATCAGAGATTCAAATGATTTATCGATCAATATATTCATTAAAGTAATGAGAATATAATCAATAAAAATTGTGAATATTTTAATCATTACTAAAAATTGAAGACCTCATTCTCTTTCTGTCTTAATTATTAAATAACTGCTTCATGGTCCATACTTTCTTTTATTTACTTATCTTTCATTACTTGATTAAAATTTATTAAAATTCTTTAGTCTTTACTACCTGGTTTAGAATTTATGCGTTGTTGTATAGGTACACAACATAAACTGTATTTAGTAATTGTTGATGGGTTTGTCATTAGATGATCGTGAAGATTGCTAGCCAGCGCGAATTACAGCATTATAAAAAATGCAAGCAAACCGCATACAAGGTCCCAGTTGCCTTTTATCATATAAACAGCAGCGCATACACTTATTTATAATGGAAAGGTGATCTTCTTGTTCCAATACCAACGATTTGTGGGCATTAACACTTGCAATTAATAATTAATTAACGAAAGACTAATTTAAATAGTGTTTTATACATAACATCATTGGCGGGCTGACTCAGCCAAAACATCTACAGCATTTATTATTTATAATTGATCTTCGGAACTCATATTTTGCGATGCCAACCAAGAGAGCAACTCAAACTATTGAGTAGATAAAAAAGCAGCTTAAGAAACTACTTGGAGCAGCTCCTGTTTAGTAAGTTGTGTCTTACATAACTTATATTTAAGTTTGAGGGTTGCCAGCTTTTCTTTGCTGTCCATGTAACTCCATGCTAGCTTGATATACTCCTCAAGATAAGTTAGTCTTTATTTCTACGGCAGACACTGAAGCAAAGCTGCAAATTAGGGCAAATCCATAGTTTTATAATTTTTCACAAAATACTAGCCGAGAGTCTTTTTCATTTCAGGAATATGAACAAGCAACAAGGCAGTACCTGTCTAAATAGGATACTTTTCGAAATCGTAATTCTTGCAGATATCATCCTTCAATTTCTTCAAATTTATTTTACTATGAATTTATGCAACTAAATTTTGTGAAATATTTTTCATTTTCTACTGTTATTTTTGCACCAAATCTTCGAGAACTTGCCCTTCTTAGCTTGTTTTATTGTTTTATTCTACAACAGCGGATTCAGACTGGTTGATCTCAGCTAAAGAGTTATAGGGGTTGAATACGATATCATGCAGTTTGGCTTTATTAGAGAAATAAGTAATCTTGTTCTGCAGTGAACTATCAATTGTCGAACAGCAATAATGTAAATATACCATTTCCTTAGGGGTCTGGACGCGAACTCGCTGGAAGAATTTCTGGTAAAACTTTTCAACTTCTATCACATGTATAAATCGCATCTCCAAAATGGTCATGAAGAACTTTAATGTGTCCAATGTAGAGACATGTTTAAATTTCTTCTAGTCTTTAGCACTAGTGATGTGATTGACGTATCGATTAATGATCAAATACGGAAATCGCATTTGTTATAACATGTTGAGCAGTCTAAAAATGTACTTTGGATTGATGTCTAGCAGTCGGACAGAGTTTAGTTTTTTAATAAGCTGTTTCATGAGTTCGCCAGATCTGTTGTATTTCGCATATCTATTATACTGCGATATAGTTTCCAACAAAATAGTGAGATCTTAGTGAGACAGTTAATGAATACTACTAGTAAGCGCTTAAACTATTTTATCCATTTAAGTCTCGCTAACTATACTTTCTGATTGAATTTGCTGGCTTTTCTTGTGCACGTAGTTGAGTGTTTTGATCAGCACATCAGGCCTAATACGAGTACTTTCATTAACTATTTTTGCATGTAATTATTTAAGTTGATTGCGGGTAATTGTATCATCTGGCACATCAGCGAACTTGAAGACTGATCTGGTTGTGATAATACTGCAGATTATGGAGGTGGATCTTGGAAATATTCGACTTATTATAAGCATCTGATTTATAATTAACAACATTAATAAATAGGAAAATCAGATTAAAATAAAGGGATACTTTTTCTTAGCATCCCTGTACCCGCGGTCATTGGCCACGAAGCAGCCAATCGAAAACCGTTATATTTTATTAAACTCCAAATCGAAACCCGACAGTTATGGAAAGTCCATTCGCTTGATGCAGCTGATGTCTGTGATTTCGTTGTTGTCTGCTGTTATAATAAAAGTACGAAGTATTATTTATTTCATTGCTGGAAATGAACCCTTTGTTAAAGGTTATAGCTCACGAATTTTGTTATTATGAGCTATCAGACCTTGTAGCCGACGTAGTGACATACTCGACATGAATTACAATGAACTGACTGAATTGTTACTAAAGCTTAAACACTTCAATCGATAAAAGGTAATTTAACTAAGATCATTGAGATGTTTTAGTTTGTTGCTATCTAAATTAGTGAGTCAGTACCGAGGTTAAGAATCTCCAAATTGGCAAAGTCACAATTGCCGATGAATTATACACTTTACAGTCGGTTGCCCTCCAAATGCAGTTCGTACAGATCCGGTAATGAGAACTTAGTGAGAGGTTTCAGACAAGATATTAAGTTTTTAGAGAGATTCAACACGGCTAGTTTGGGTAGTTTGGCAGATTACAGTCCATCCAACAGCTTCACTCTATTCTTGCCTGCATTAATCAATATTTACTTAAGTTAAGGTGAGTCAAGCTTGGAAAAGAGCAGTTACTAAAACAACTTAGATCGGAAACATCATTGTTGCTTAGATTAAGGACTTGGAGTAAGTCCGCTGTCACTTTTTGGAAGTGACATGTACTCGAAATACTTTTCCCTTCTAGATGAACACACTCGAGGTAAGGCCAAGTAGTTTATAAAAATTTAAGATTTTCTATGGATTTCACGCTAGCTGCATTAGAAAACAAGTACTGGATGTGATTTTTCGCGTTATATTTTTAGAACCTATATCAATGTCGGTTATTGATAACTAATTTCTGCCGATAGAACCCGATGTCCTGGTTCGCTTATGTTCAGGTCTCATAGGCTGGTATCCGTATTCATTCATTTCTTAAGATTCAGGTGAGATTCTTTGTAGAAATTTCGGGGACACCAACAAAGTGCGTAATTTTTATGGGACTAATAACATAGCTTATTCTGCCTTCTTTTTTATTTAACTCATTTCTTATACTAATTGCTGTGAAATTTTTCTTCGTTCTCTAATTCTGAGACCAATTGAATTCGTTTAATTTAATACGACTTGGTAAAGAGTGGCTATTTCCTTCTTTGCCAGCTCAAACAGGTTATGTAGCGACTATCTCATTTTCTTGAACTCTTGCGAGGGGTCTGTTTCGAGAGTTGCGCATGAACCATTACCAGAAGACTGCTCATACTTCTTAGAAGGCTAGGAACCTTTAGAGCTTTTATCGCGTATTTTAACACTCATTAAAATAATAGCTTAACGTAAATCTGGTTTGTAAACTTGAAGGCTCACAATCTAGTTTAGTTAAGCTAAAAGACATTAGTAAATCTCATGTTTGCCGTCAATCTTTTTTAAAATGATATCTGCATTTACAAAAAATTTGCTTAAGCTTAAAATGAATTGGCAAATTTATTTCTATTAATAATGTCTTAATATGAAATCTTCTATAAAAATTAACAAAGCCTACAAATTAAACTTCTAAATCATTTGCTGTCAAAAAATGGGTGCGCCAGTGCTTGCTCAGCTGTGATTCTTTTGTTCTACATTATATAAAAATTTACGAAGTCAAGTTCAAGCAGCTTCTTAATTAAGTCGATTGCTTCAGGAGTACAATTCTGTTTATTGTGTCCATTTTCAAACTCGGTAAATTTAGACGGTGTCTCTACTGCCATGTCCCCATTTTGATGGGCAATCATTAAATCAAAACAAATATTTTCTTTTGTATGGCCCATTCTTTAAGCAAGTTTATATTACTTAATGTATTTTACAACTTCTGCTGTCCCAAGTAACTTCGTAAGTTTTAGAACTTGATCGATGTTGTCATTTCCTTGTACGAATGGAACTTTTCTGAAAATCTAAATAAAATAGTAAAATTACCATGCCTGCCAAAATCATGCCTGCAGCCCAACAATCAACGCGGTAATCGTAGAAAGGATTGCTAAACAGGAGCTCTGGCGCTTTATAGTAGAGTGAAGCCACATGGTCGCTGCTTTCTTTGCCCGGAATGTAATAATCACTAAGCCCAAAGTCAATAATTTTTAAAGATTTTTGATTTGGGTCAATCAATACATTGAACGGTTTAATATCTCTATGCATGATTCCCTTTGAGTGCAAATAATGTAGACCCTAAATTGAAGAACTTGTACTTTGAAGAGTTGTTTTGCGTAATTTTTAATGTCAGCCAAGGTCAATGCTGGGTAAAGTTCTCGAAAATCAACGTGAGGACAGTACTCAAAGATAAAGCTGGTGGTCTTTAAGTATGGGCATTGAACAATACCAACCATTTTACCAACGTTAGGATGATTAAGACTGCTGTGGATATGGTACTCTCTTTTAATTTTATCTTTGCGGATTGGTATGAGCACTTTGATGGCGACTCTTTTCCCAGTACTTTTCTCAGTTCCTTCAAAAACATGTGAATACTTTCCTCGTCCCAGTTTTGAATGTACAACATAGTTTTTCATATCGCTAAATGTCAAGCTAAGTACCCCCACTTGATTTCGACAGTATCAGAGATAATTTCATGAGGATCGCGAGTAGTGTTGATCTTGGCGAAGGGATGGTTTGATTCCATATATAAATTTGAATTACAAATAAATCGGATTTGTATTTTATAATCGAGATTATGTTAATTACGAAATAACCGAAAAAATCAAATAGTAATATCCGATACAGTCTGGGCAATCATCCTGCACTACCAACGCAGTTTACAGGCAAGGCTATTAAAAAGAACAAGCTCGTAAAATAACAATTGCATAAAAATTTAAGTACTATCCTCAATATCTAGGTCAGCTTCAGTATGGATTTCTTAACGACTCGAAATAAAATAACTCACTTGCTAATCTCATGATGGCTCGACCGCATTCTTCGTTAATTGCATCTGATATCAGTGGCAGTCTTTCTCGCTCAAGATAAAAAATGGATCTTAGTTCTTTTTGCAAAGATCGTATTAGACTTAAAAAAATAGATAGCAAAAAAGGCACTCTAGGAATCTAAGATATCACTCATATTAAAGATAGAAAAGCGAGTGGAAAATCTCATAGTAATCAGAAATGGAATAATCGCTCAGTTTAAGATGATCCAAGCGTATTAAAGTTTATGATGGCCTAAAATAGAAAAAAGTATAATTTATCGTGTGGAGATGCAATTTAAAATAAATCAAAGAACAAATAGAATCCAATTAAAGGTAAAAAGAAGTCAATACCAAATAATGTAAAAAATATGACAAAAGGACAATCTAAAAAAGTTATCATAAGACCGGTAGAACCAGAAGTAAAAAAATTTAGACCTTCTAATTTAGTAAATAAGTCTAAAGGAAATACATCAGTCATAAATATTAATGCAGTAGCATTAAAGGCAAAGAAGAAATAAAAATAAAATAAATAAAATCGCAGAAAACATCAACAACAACGAAGTAAAAGTAAGAGCAAAAGCAAAAACAAGAAAAGTAAGAAAAGCAGTAAATCGAGCAAAATGTTTATTTTTTATAAAGGAGACGACTAAAATAAATAGGTGAACGATCACTAGTATCCGATAAATAAGTATGTAGACATGAAGAAGAAAGTGAATAAAAATCTTAATATTAAAGTCGGTGTTGACTATAATTTTACTGGTATGAATATGATATCCGCAAGCTCAGGTGCTCTTTTCAATGATTAATTCTCTTCATCGATAGAGCGCCATCCGCAACAGAACTTACTTCCGATGTTCGCAGAGCAATAATCAGATACAATAAATTTGCAATAAATTAAGGAATATTAAAAAAATTCGCCAATTAAACAATCACTATTTTCACTATCGTTAGATAAATCAAGAAGATATCGTAAATAAATACAAGCAGAGTTATAATAATAGTATCCGTATTTAGATTCAACATAGCTTCAATTTCTTGCCTCTGTTGTCTTCATTCAGAGAAAATGGAGATAGTGTTTAATATTTAGGCAATTTATCAAACGCAAACCTGTCATTACTGAATATTTAATTGATGGTTTCGATGTCGATGAGAATAAATCAAAGGATAAATCTTAGAATGGTAAAAATTAACAGAAATCAATAAAAAAGTTAAGAATTTCAAATTAAGATAGCAGATTAGATGGAGGCAAAAATATGATGATGTCCAAAACGAAAGTAAATTAATTCGATGATCAATCAAATTTAAAGTAAACTGTGTCTAGAAGCAAAATATAAGTTACAGATCCTCATTAATATTAAACTCGTAAACCAACAAATCATAAAATTTTTGCTTTAGATGATAAATAATTAGGCAATAAAGATGCAAATGATAATGCTTGTGAAGTTCAAAGCAATTTGACAGATCGTAAACCTGCAACTGAGAACAATAGAGTTGTATTAAATTACGCATTTATTACAACTAGAGAAATATTTCCATAAGCCACTTACCTGGAGTATAGAAAAAATATTCTCAGGGAAGAGTTTGAGAAAACTATGAAGCATATAATGTAAAATAAAAACAACAAAGTTATTAATGAAAAACAATTCTAAATGCAAAAGGAGAATATTTTGGGCATTTACTAGAAAGAAATCACTGAGCTAAAAAAGACGAAACATGACATCAAAAAAGGATATTTGAAGTATATTGAATGCGTCAATAAAGTAAAATAAATAAAGAATGAAGGTGATCATCATAAAGTAGATAACAAATATGGACTTCGAAAAGTGAGCTCAGATTCTAATTTTCTTTCTACACTATATGAAAAAATATTTAAGTTTGATAAATGCATTTCCGAATGGTCTGGAGGTTCTTAATCGATCGAAATGCTGACTAAGAAAATATTAATTCGTAAGTAGTTCTTTGAAAAGTAGAACAAAAAGAGTGAAAGAAGAAGCTTGAGCGATTTGCGTAGTGCGGCTAGGAGCAGCTTTGAGCTGATTAGATCGAGCAGGGATCCTGAAGCTAGTGCATTCTTAATGTTTGAGCAGACAGATAAGCTCAATATTCAAAATTCAGATAGACAACCACAAATATATGATCGCGGCAGTCATGAAATCAACTAATTTAAATTTTCGAATGAGCTGCTTAAATTACCTTCGAAATAAGAAAGACAAGTCAAAGACTCTGAAACATAAATACTTAAATTGGCACAAAAGTATGTAATAGAAGGTTAAGAACCACTGAGTAATCGACTGCAAATAAAAACAAACAAGTAAGCGCAGCAGGATAGCATTGCTTTATACACTAATTCAATTCCTCTCATTAACTTAGGGAGCAGTTAGCATCAATTGTAAGAGCTCTGTGAAAAAGTAGAGCAATAAATTGTACTTGAGCTTACTAAATAATTGTAAAAAGAGATACACAGAATCAATCCAGCACTCGTCGATATCATTTTGATAAATCAGCCATAGACTAGTGATCTGGATATCCAATTCATTGATGAGGAAGAATAAGATTAATAAAAATCTCCCGCAATGTACAGTCTACAAAAAGAGCTCGCTCACATTAATTCGCCTACTGAGACTGAGAGAGACGATCCTAATGCGATGTTCGAGACTGAGCCAAACAAAATTATCGAATATGTTATCGGGTTCATGAATTTTGTGATTAGTAAATTTGTTATAATGTAGAGAAAGGATGGACTGCTGAAATTTTGCATAACGTCAATCATAATCAGACATTCGAAGCCTTGGCTTATCTTAGATTTCTGCGTGACTTTGAAATCCCTGAGGACGATTATAAGCCTATTATTAACAATGAGAAGTTTATTGAATGGGAAAGTTAGTACACTGACAGGAAGTCTCGAGAGGAAGATAACGAAATTAGAAGACAAAGTGAGACTATATTTCACAGGTGTGTCTTCGAAGTGTTCCTAAGCGAGCTTGAGAAAAATAGACCTTATGGATAGCGTGGCCGACCTTTTCCTTGGGAATAAAAGTACTCTTTTATGACAATCCGAGCGGTCACCGAGATGCAATTATCGCACATTTTCGAGAAGTGCGTAAATAAAATAGAAGAGTATCTAATCTACAGGTGTGGACTGATTTCAGAGAAGTTAATTATTGCTAACTAAGAGGAACTGGAGCGTGCTCATTAGGAAAACTAGGACCGCATTATCGAAATGCTAGAACAGGACTTATTTTAAAGCAGTCATCAATGGTACTAAGTGGAAGAGCATAGCCTAGAGATGAAGCTTGAAGTGAATTTTTTAATGGAAGAACTATTAATTGAAGAGCTAGTTTTCTTTCTGAGTCGGCGTTGAGTTAATTTATTACTTTCTAGAATGTTCAACTCATATCACCGTATTTATTTAAAAAGCGCAATAAATAGCATGTTGAGTTTAAAGTTTGATAGACAATCACTCTTCCTGTTTCTCTTCATGTTTCTTTTGCTTCTCTCTCATGATTTCAGCGTGTCTTTATTATTTAAAAAGTACTTCTATTTATTGGAAATGAAGTCCGATTTTTGATCTCGCTTATTGTCTGAACCCTTCTAGGCATTGCGCTTACGAGCACGTTCGCGATCGATCTAACGTTGGTTTCCTCGAGCCATTTGATTATGTTTATTTTATAAACTACGACTCCTTATTTTGAAATGAATTAAGGTAAGTTATAAAGCAAATTAGTAGATTATTATAAAACATAAAGTAACTTTGTTTATGAATAAAAGTGACAACAAAATATTCTACAATGAATCAAGCTAGTATTTATTTCATATTTTTTTAAGCTTGCCTTTTGTATGATGCTTTTTTTTCATTTTGACTTAAAAAGGATTTGACATCAGTCCAAAATGACAAATTTCAGTGACCTCAGGCATTTTATTAGAACCATTACTAACTGAAAGGGTATTGAGGACTCTCTTACCAGAACTGGTATGAATTCGCATTTTTTTAACTTCATTAATAATATCTCTTTCCTTGTTATCTCTATTTCCTTAACTTGTCTTCACATTTCTCACTATTCCTGTATTTAAATTGGCACTAAAATAGTTTTTAATGCTTTCTGACTGAAGTCTTCCCTTCTTAATACGGAATTGCCATTATTGTTGTTCCATTTACTTCTTCTCAATATAGTTTCTGAGTTCATCTTCTCTTAGTTTATAAGACTGCTTGTTAAGAAGAAAACATCGAATATTCTCTTTATCTTATCCGCTAGAAGGGCCGCCTATATTAATTTATTCATTACTGTTTTGTTTTTGAACTTAGGTGATGAAATTATTTGCACTCTTTTTCATTTGCAAATTTGGTTGTAACTAAGAAAACAAAGAGGACTGCTATTTTGCAGGTTTTATCAATTTTTGTGGGCTTCTGAGAAGTGGGTCTGGTCTTCTGTACTAATCAATTCTATTGAATTATTTAAAATTTACATCGTGGCAGGATTTGTCTTGAATGTTTTCATCACATTATAGTACTAATTCTCTCGTTTTTTTATTGGCATAGTCGCTCTCATGTACATTGGATTATTCTTAGTTTGGTTGGTGAACCAGCTGTACAATATGTTCAACTGTTTCTCAACTTCCGTCTAGCTCATGAGTGAAGCCCTACGCACTGACGAATAAATAAACTCCATCAGCAAGAACTCAGTACGAGAATTCATGGAACATTATTAAGACTCATCGATTCTCTTGTTCCAACTTTCTAATAACGATATGAAAACTCTGGCTTTGTCTCGCTTGCAGAATGCTGTCTATGATTTAATGTCCGTCAGCTAGAATCTAGGGAGGGTCTGACCCACGAATAATCGCTTTACATCTGAAGATGACAGTTCTGAATTTGGCTATGCTTTTATCTCTATGGCTTGAATGGATGGCTGCCTTTATAAAATTTTAGCTTCTGTCATTATAGTTCTATTTATAGAAAATATAATTAGATCATGAACTTTGAGATAATGCTGACTTACTATTTATTAATCATTGTAAACTTTTTAATTTAGGTATCAATAAATCATAAGTTATTTTAAATTGTTGTAATTAATTGTCATACTAACCTAATATTCAATAACTTAATATATATTCAAATTGACTTAATTTAAAGCTTGCAATTATTAAATTCGTACAATAAAGGCAAATATTATAATTTAATTTATTCAATCGCACTATTTTCGGCTCTTGCTCACATTAGTATGAAGTATTATAATAATTATATGCAATGCGAAACAAAAATAACGCAGAGGTGGCATAATTTCAAGCTGCAATACGAATTTGCAAAAGCAGCTCTAAACTATAAGCAAAGTCATTAATAAAATTAAAGCAACCAATATTCAAGGACTATCTAAGGCATGTCAAAAGTCTTGCAGGTGAAGATAAAACAAATATACCTAATAAGAAATCGCATACTGCTAGACTCCAATCAGCACGTCCCCGAGTATAAAATTATTCGCATTACTATGTATAACGAAATTAACTTTTGAGTCTGAAATAATTCGTTTTCTTAATGAAATAGTCTCAGCACAGACATGCAATATAATAAAGAGCACGTAAGCGTAGCTATGATAAGGAGATCACCAAATGTTTATAAAGAAAATTACAAAATTCAAATCGAATAAATCTGCGCTTAACAACTTCATATAGTAAGAAAGTACTGGAGAACAAGCGCAAAACAATTTTCTGAAACTGCAAACAAAATGATACAAATATATTATATGTATGCATCATTTAAGTTGACTGTATCGTCCCCGCCGATCTCCCCTCTCTCGTTTACGTATATTTGAAAAATCTGATGTTAATGTCTGCGATTGAATTGATGCAGGTAGATCTTCGGGTTTGAGGATTGAATTGAAATCTATTGTTTTATTTGGATTGGTTTCACTAATTGACGGTAGTTTATTTTATAAAGAAGAGTCCTTTTTTGCACTGAATTTACGTTACTTTTTTCTTGCACTTTTTATGACTGCTGCCTATTTAATAACCTTGAAGCATTATGAAGGCTTATTTTATTTAATGAACAAAAATGCGAACTCTTCCTTACTAATCATTTAGTCCACTAACTTAATGAGTGTAGAAAGTGCACCTTTTCTCATATTCTATTTACTAGTTCTATATTTTCTGTAAAATATTTCATTTTATTGTTAAGACTTCTCATAAATAATACCATCTTCTAAAGTGACGTATACTTATTTTTCCTGGTTTATGTCAAATGAAAGTGAATAGTTGATTAGAAGTAATTCACTATATGCTGATACTATTTTGCCCAAATTTCTGAAATTGTCAGCTAGGATCACAACAGAGTTGTCTATTATTTTGTTCTTTTTCTTTAAAGCTTCAACATCGACACCCATATCTCCCTTGATTTTAACTATTCTGTTATTAAAAGATTACAGTTTCACTTATAAATTTTTGCCAAATTCAGTAATTTAATCGCACCTTAACAAAATTTAAGCCTTGGTGCTTTCAAGCAAAGGTATGAACTCTTTCATCTTGCTATAGAAATCTTTCTCCTCCTGCGGAATCAGACTATACACGATATTATAAATTTGATGCTCATTGCGGGAAATAAGGCTTTCAATTTGCGATACCAAACTGGCTTATTTCTGCTAAAGCAAAGATTTAGTTTCATTTTGCAATTATTATAAAGCTTATGTTGCTGATGAACTGCCTTGCTAAAATTTTTGTTACAGTTGCATCAACAAGTTTGTATTTTGTGTTGAAAAATATTCGTGGAGTTAAGTGGATTTTCGGTATAACTATTCTAACTTGCTATCAATGTCTTAATTTTGTTTTGATTGTGAAACATGAAAATTGTTATTTTTAAACATTTATTCATTGAGAACCTTTTAGAGTATGTTGACTTTGCGTACTTCAGTCATACGCTCCATCATCTCAGGTAAAAACTGTCTCACTTCAGGTGTCAGTGCTTCATCGATCATCTTTCTATTTTATTTGCGCATGTTCTGATTTTCCATGCGAATGATCTTCCAGTCGTGCTAATACTTATCGATGTCAACTGATCTGTCTACTTTGTTATAGATAGTCTCGATCATTTTTCTCAGTTCTTCTCTTTCATTAAAATACAGTTCTAATTTTTATGTGTTCTGCTGCAGTCGTGCTTATTTTTAATCTATTTTTTCTCCTAATGAAAATACTAACACTGTAAACTACTGTTTTATTGATTGTAATTCATAATTTTGTTTCTTGGTTACAGACTCAAGCGATGTAACTTGTTCGCAGTATTTCTCAACCATTTCTGAAAAATTAGTATTTGTGCTATCCAGCTTATCTTTTTGATCTTTACTCTTTTCGAACTAAATTATTACATATTCTTACCAATTATGCTATTCTTTTTTATTTTGCTTTCATTTCTGTATTAATTTTTTAAATTTAAAGAGTGATATCAACCATTTAAGTCTTGATGATAACATTATCAGCTTGTACTTTTTTATCCTGTATATATGCACATAAATACTCCGACATCAATTTGACTTTAAATATGTTTCATATTTTCCTTAATATCAGATATTTCGTTCCTGATAGCCTGGTGGTCCATAACTGTTTTTTATAGTACTTCATTCTTTTAACGCAGTTTAGTTGTTTCTGCCAATAAAAATGCTATATGTTATTATATTCTGCATCAATTTATAGAATACTTTGTGATGATTGGCTGGAATGATTGAATTGCGGCTTTGCGGATTATATTGTTTTGCTTTGCTTGGGTTTGCGGCTAGCTCAATTACTACTGTTGCATTATTATTATTATCCATATGCCATTATACTATTATATTGGAGTTAAAAATATATCATCTGTGCACTCTCAGCTACGGCGAATTTGAAAATTATTCAATACGGAAGTATCCTCACCCGTGCCATTATACCTCGAGACATACAAAGGTGGCCTCGACCATGGTCCTGATTGTTGCTGAGTGCCGAAGTTGTTCATCAAATAGTTACTGTCATTAGTTGCTTCGTAGTAGTTAGGCATTGTGGTTGGTTTTGAAGTGTCTGTGCCTATTTTCCATTATTTTAATGTTTTTGTGCCTTTTACTACTTATTGCTAGAGTTTTTTATTGTTCGCCTGCCATTCTTTGAGACTGTTCTTCTGCTTCAGCTTGCCCAACAACAAATTATAAGGTATTTTCTTAACATTCTGCTTTTAGATGGCTTAGTAATATCTCTATTCTGCATCCATTTTGTGCATATATAGATCTTTCTTAAGCTCAAGATCAGCTCTACAATAAGAATAAAAGTTACAAATCAGCATTATTTTGTATAAGTTTATTCCAAAACTATTTCTTTTCATAGCAAGTCTCTTTAACTTTCCTCAATGCAACTTGAGAAGAGGTCATAATTCGTTAATAAACATTTTCAAAAGCAGAGCTAATAGTTTAATTCCGTGCATCGTTCTGTGCTTCAGTTGCATCTAGTCTCGCAGTCTCGTCTTTAAGATGTCTATTATTATTGAGTATTATGTACGTCAAAAATGAATCGAGGCATTAGTTGAATTTGCGGTTTCGTTATAACTGGTTCTACTCGATTCGCTTCTGTTACTGGATGCTGCATAGAAAGACATTTACATTGACTGGCTTATCTAATCGAATTCGGTTGACATATTATTTAAATATAGATTAACTTAGAATATAATATACACATCGCAAGAGTACTCAAATATTAAATATTAGCATTACTTTATAGTAAGTGAGCAGTGTAAGTTAATCGATGAGTTATTTCAATATAATAATTAATATAACTACCAGTTAATGAATTCACAAATAGCCTAAAATGAAATTGACAGTGGACTATTGAAAATGCTGAAATAAGACAACCGAACTTATAAAGAGACTCACTCTTTTTAATAAAGATTTCTGGAGTACCAAATTATTCGGTGCAACTATGCTGGGTTTTTGCCAATAAGTTGCCAGCTTGAGAACTATATCGGACCGAAGAAAATCAATTTTCGAATGTACATGAGCGAGGACATCCTTACAGGGCATCTAAGAGCATTCTTGAAGAAACTGCTGCAGAAAAGATTCCCGGAATTGAGTCGATCTGACAATCTGTATTTAATGATTGACGAAGATGTAATTATAAAATATGATATTACGCTCAAGGAAGTATACGAAAAGAAAGCAGAGAAAGACGGCTGGCTTTACATAAATCTTTCTATTTAATCTTGATTTTAATACTTCTTATAATATTTAGAGTTCATACAATATCACGTAATATTAGATAGAAGAGTCAGCAATTTCTTAATATATCTCGCTAAACTTATATAAGATCTCTTTAGGTCTCGTTAATTTGCGAAATTATTTCCTTGCTCATGTTTTCTAATCTCAAATTTTTGATCTCTTTAAATATATTATTAAGGTGAGACAATTTTTTCACTATTTAGTTGTTCTTCATGAGTGGATTTTAATAAACTGCGAGAGAGTCGGCAAATTTAGACTCATTTGCAAAATCTTACATTGAAATACTTTTATTTGAGGCATTACGATTTTAACAAGATGGAATTGACAATTGTGATGCCAAGTCAGAAGATGATTACTCGTGACTGATGAATGAAGATTAACGAATCGATGAAAATTGACTGCTTCTTGATTTGTAACGATTGGCATCTCTGCGTGAAGTATCGTGTTATCTTGATGATCTACTATCATGCATCGATTGCTTAATTGGAGGGGACTCTTTGCGAATTGTAATCACGTCTTCAGGCTCAAATATGAGTTGCGGTTTGAAAGACTATGTTGTTTTGACAGCATCTCGGCAGTATATCTTTCCCACCTGCTTCTGCATCGATTATTTAATATTAAAATTAATGTCATATTACAATACTTCATCTACAAATACTATTAATTATTTAAAATAGTTATTAAATAAAGAATAAATACAAAAATAAAGGTAGTATTTAAAGATGAATAATTAATATTTTCTTCGCGAACACAGATTCTGATAATTACTAAAAAATGCGGTCAGCCTGTGATGGATTTACTTTATAATAATTCAAACTATAATGAGCCAATAAATCAAGCGATAAAAGACTATAGATCTTGGAGCTAGTCCAACGTGGGCCAAAATTGTACCACTTTCAAGTGGACTGTCATCATACGATTTAGATAAACTAATAGTGGTAATCGGGAGAGTTCCTTCCTGTGATGTGATCCTTAATGATAAGAGACTCAGCTCTAAACATTGTCAAATTTAGAAGAAAGGTGATAAATTTTACGTCACTGATCTCAGCACGAATGGTACTTATATTAAGGATGCTAAAATCGGAAAAGGAATCGAAGTATAGATTAAAGATAAAACGGAAATTTGGTTATTGCCTGCATCTAAAGTTAAACCAACTGAGGCACTCGGGTTTCGATTTTAGCTTGCGTCCTCTAAAGGAAAATAGGAGTAAAATTAAGAATAATAAGCTCAGAAGTTGGGTAAAACAAGATCTAGATCCAAAAAAGCATAGTAAAAATAGTAAGCGCCTAAGAAGGAAGAGAAAAAATAGTAAAAGAAAACAGACAATTTTGCCGAGAAGATTAAATAATAAATCACATGCGCTTTCTGCTTTGATATCATGCACATGCCTGTCAGCTGCCAGCCATGTAATCACAGATTTTGTGGGGCTTGCTTAACCGAGCTCGTAAAATGTAAAAAAGGAGATTGTATTAAATGTCGAAAACAGATAACAACAGCTGCAAAAGATGCATCTTTTAACAGTATTATTGATGACTACTTGAAGAATCATCCAGACGATAAGCGAGATCCCAAGGATATCGAATAAATGAACAAGAAAAATATTTTTACATTTGACCCAACTGACGTAATACTTTTGATCAATGGTAAACCAGCCAAGAAGGAAGCGGACAGACCAACCACAGCGGCAACAAGCGTAAGAGCTAGGGGACGAAGAGTACGTAGAGGAAGCGATCTTAGCGCATCTGATTAAGATTAGTAAAGATGCCGCGAATGCATGACAGCTAGAAATGGTTTCCAATGTGCTACTGGGCAGAAACATGTGAAATGCTTAACATGCGCTAAACTTATGGCTGACAGAGCTGATCGGAAGCTTCATCAATATTGTGTTTTATGTACCCAAAATTTTTGTAATTTGTACTACCCACCATGTGCAAAAACAGGAGTCAAATTGCAATTAATAGAAAGTCGAAAAGGATAATCAAAGATAGATGCCTAGTTGCTACGATCAAACAAATTTTAGTTTGACTCAATTAGAAATTATCTAGTAAGTAAAAAGTTAACATCTAAGGACGTTTTCGATTTCGTAGTTAAAAAAATGGACAAAGATTAATTTTCGTATTTAATCGATCGTAAAATTATGAAAGTAGCTCCAGTGGCATCTCGGGAAATTAAACTGTCCCCAGACGATGCCGTATGTGACTTATGTTGGAAAGAGCTTTGGTTCCAAATGGTATTCTTTTATCGAATCCAAGTTTAAGCGGATATGCCATCTAGTGTAAGAGGAAGGCCAACCTGTTACTGGGGCATCAACTGTCGTACAATGGACCACAATGACGATCACTCAAAGAAGTATAATCATATGATTTATCAGACCCGATTTTGATTGAATGACTATATTTTGACATATCCAAACTTTTATTATAATATCTTTAATTGCTTGACTTCAAATTTAAATGCCTTTAAAGTGAAAAAAATCAGTCAAAGGCGTGTTATATATGCGTTAAAAAGTCAAACAGTTGGTTATGAGCTGTGAACTTGGTGTAATAAATTACAAGAATTAACTGTTTTTGAAATCCCACAAAAAGTGTCACTCTTTATATGTAAAGAGCTAATTAATCCTTAAATTATTATCAATGGACGATGAAAATAAGGACAATTTGAGTATTCTCCCGAAAAGAAAGGAAGGCAAGCTGCTTGCTGAAAGAACAAGCAACATCAAGATCATCACCAACTACTTTCCAGTGAGCATCAAATCATTCTAAAGGCTATACATCTTCAAAGTGGTATTTACACCTCCTTTAGAGAGAGACAACCGGGCTAAGAGACTGCTGTTGTTGAACTAGGCCATGCCAAGCATCAAGTAGCAAATAGGTTATTTTATTCTTATTTAGTTAACCCAGTCATCGGTGGCATGAATATATATTCGGGTACTGAACCAGTCAAGGCTGAAGCTGAGCATGCTGTCTAAGGTTACAAAATACTCGTCAAGCAAGTCAAATTCTTTAGCATGGAAAGCAAAACTGAAAACAAGATGCTTCTTCATTTTCTTAATAATGGAATAAGGAATATATTATCGAGTCTAAATTTTATTGAAATCGGTCAAACAGGAAAATATTTCAACCAAG